>WNGF01001393.1_pt1 | contig 55895 bp, 53 predicted proteins | sample 5400641 | NCBI WGS metagenome assembly WNGF01 (sample SAMN13153371, study PRJNA577476) | soil metagenome | isolation source: 80 cm soil or saprolite under grassland replicate 2 | place: USA:California | collected 2016-06-15
GCTTCACGTTCAGGTTGAACCCCTTCCAGCCGGCGCCGAGCTTAGGCCACGTCGCAACGGCATCGCCCGCGATCAGGAAGTTGCGCTCGGGCCAGTGGAACGCGAGATGGCCGGGCGAATGGCCCACAGCGTGGTACACCCGCAGCGGCCCGAACGCGTCGCCCTCGGCGAGCAGTTCGTCCACCGGGCAGGGCACGTGCTTCGGCCGTCCGAGGAACAGACCGAGTTGAAACGGCAGCAAGCGCAGCGACTGCTTCGGAAGCAATGTCACCGGCTGTGCGCGGCGGTCGCCTGAAACGATGTCCGCTTCCCACTCGTGCGCGAACACCGTCGCGCCGCTCTCGCGCTTCAACGTCGCGAGACCGCCGAGGTGCGAGCGGTGCCCGTGCGTGATCGCAATGCGCTTCAGGTCGCGGATGCTCCGGCCGAGCTTCTGCACCGCGTCCAAGACGAGCCGAGCGTCCCCCTCGAACAGCGTGTCGACGAGGCTCAGGTCGGTCCCGTCCTCGAGCAGGAACGCGTGCACGTGCCCGCCTTTGCCGTGGCCGAGGCTGTGGATGCCGGGTGCGAGCTCCCTCACGACGCGCCGGTCCGCGCCCACGGTGCGAACGGGTTAGCGACTCCCTTCAGCGTCGGCTCGAGCTCGGGGAAGTGCCTCAGGAGGAGCGACCGCATCGAGTTGTTCTCGACCCAGTCGATTCCCTCCTTCGTGTACACCTCCGGCCGGTAGTCGCGCGTGAAGAAACGGTCTGCCTCGAGCCGCCGCGACGCCATCAGGATGAAGATCCGAAATGCGGTGTCGCTGAAGCCGAAGCCCTTCGGCTTGCGCTCCGCGTACATGCCGATCATCGCGTCGACCTGCTCCGGATCGCCGTAGACGCGCCGCAGGTCCTCCGCGTGCTCGGGCGTCTCGGCCATCTCCTCGAACGTGTCGTACGCCTTCAAGTGCAACAGCCGCCGGAACTGGTTGTAGCGCGGCACGCCGCGCTCGCGCACGCGGATGACGTCGATCGACGCGAGGTCGACGAGCGTCCCGTCTGCCTTGTCGAAGTGCTGCAGGAAGCGCGGGTAGTTGTGCAACGTGATCGCGCCGGGATGGGACGTCCCGAACGAATACAGCGCGTCCGCCATCGACATCTCCGTCAGCCGCTCGCGCACGTGCAGGACGCCGATCTCCGGGAAGGTGCGCTCCTGCAGGACCGAGTCGTTCGCGAGCGAGCGAAAGGTGAACTCGTCGGGGATCAACGGGTGCATCCGGTAGACGCATACGAACTCCTCGGTCAACGAATACGGGACGCCGTGCAGTGCTGTCGGGGAGCCGGGGATTCCGCGGATGACCTCATTCGACGTGCGCCTGCCGATCAGCTTGTCGAGCCGCTCGCCTTCGAGGCCCCACCAGTTCGTGCGCAGCGCCTTGACGGTGGTCGGGTGCGCGATGATCGCAGGCGTCCAGTCGACCGTGTGAATCTTCGCCATCAGCGCGGCGACGACGAGGCGCGCTTTGTCGTAGAGCTCGTCGTCGGAAAGCTCGGGATGCGTCTGGTGCAAGTGGTCGCAGATCGCGTTGTGCTCGCGCATGAACAGCGAATGCAGCAGCGCGAGCCCGACCCAGAAGTTGCCCGCGACCCCGGTGACGTCGACGTGCGCCTCGATCTCCTGCGGGATCAGGCCGCGGCCGTCGAGCTTGAGCTTGCCGTGCTCGCCGGAACGCAGCGCGTCCGCGAACGCCGGCTCGCGGCCGTAGATCTGCGAACCGTCCCACCAGTGCCGCTCGATCCGCATCGGATGCTCCGGCCAGGGGTCGTCTTCGGCGAGCTTCACAACCCACGGGTTCGCCGTCTCGTTCTTCCCGTGGCTGAACCAATCGTGGACCTCGAACTGGATCCACGCGCCGGCTAGCAGGTTCAGCGTTGTCGCCGGGATGAACTCCTTGCGCGTCAGGAGCTCGCGGCTGACGACGCGCGGGTTCGGCTCGAGCGGATCTTTCTCGGGGACGGTGTACTCGAGTGGCACGTTGCGCCCGAAGCGACTGCCGAGGCTGCCCATGAGCGGGTCGTCGAGGTTGTTGAACGTCCCGTCGAGCATGCGCGCGGTCAGGTAGTGCGGATGGGCGGCGACGTCGGGCTTGTCGAGCGGGCCGCGCCCAGTGTCGTAGAGATTTTTCTTCCGCAGGGTGCTGCGGAGGCCGATCAGCACGGGCATCGCGGCCAGCAGCGGCAGCCTGTCCCAGCCGACGCGCCGGTCGATTCTCTCGGCAACTCCGTCGTACAGTGAACCCGCCCAGCGGAACATGCGGCTTGCTCCTCTCGGGCCTTCTGGCAAGGGACTGGCGGCACGCCGATGTAACCACATCGCAGCGGCGCTTTGCGCCGATGCTCGCTTCACGGGGAAACCGCAAGGACGCGGCTAGAGGCGACGATGCGGACCCGCCGCCGGTTCTGATCGTCGAAGAAGGGTCTTAGACTTGTGTGCCGAGCAGGTCGCCGCGGTGTTCGGTTCGCGGGACTATCGACACGGGAGGAGAGGCCATGGCTGAGCGCAGGTTCGGCGGGATAACGCTTGGCGGGATCATCGTCATTCTTGGGATCATCTTGATGTTTGTCTGGAGCTTCTGGATCGGGCTAATCGTCGCCCTCATTGGACTAATCGCCTTCGGCGGTTTCGCACGGGGGAAGTGGTACTAAGGGCTGGTTCCTCGGGCAGGCGCAGGCTCAGACCCATGAATATTGACGCGCAGGCGCAGGAGCGGCGTCGAAGTGCCTCGGCTCTCACCGCCGTCGTCGCGATGCACGTCCTGTTCGGGGTCCTCTGGTTCTCCATCTGGTTTGTGTGGTCGTTCCTGACCTCGTTCGCCGGAGACGCCCTCTGGGTCTTTCTATTCGCGACCGCGTCCTGGCTCGCAGCCGTCCCGGTCACCGTCTGGCTATGGCGCCGCGGATCTCGCTGGTACGGGCTGGTTCCCGTTGTCTGGTTTGTCCTGTTCCTCGTCGCGACCGACTGGGGCCGTCCGTCGGAGTTCTACTTCCCGTCGTGAGCAGCCGCAGCCCGGACGTGTACGCTCGGCCGATCCTTTACGAACCCGCGCAGTTCGAGCCTCTGATCGACGAGCCGTGGGATCCGGCGCGGATCGAAGACGCCATCGCCGCGATCGTCGCGGATGCCGCCGCCTCGTTCGACCCCGATGCGCTCTGGCCCGCGCATGAATGGGATGGGTGGGAGGAGCCGCTACCGCTGAAGAACCTCTACGTCGGGGCGGCCGGCGTGATCTGGGCGCTCGACGCGCTTCGGCGACGCGGCCGGGCCGAGACCTCGCTCGACCTCGCCGGCGCCGCGTCGCGCACGCTCGAGCTCGAGCGTGCTGAGCCGGGCTTCACGGCGGATGAGCATTACCACCCGGCATCGCTCCTAACCGGCGAGACCGGGCCACTGCTCGTCGCCTTCCGGCTCGCCTCCGGCCCCGCGCTCGCGGACGATCTTCACGCGCTCCTCCGGGCCAACGTCGGCAATCCGACCGACGACGTCATGTGGGGCGCACCTGGGACGCTGCTCGCGGCCCTGGCTATGGGCGAGTGGACCGGCGAGCCGCGTTGGGAAGAGGCGGCACGCGAGTCGGCCGCAGCCCTGCGCGGCCGGCGCGGAGAGGACGGTCTCTGGCGGCAGGACGACGATTACCGCGGCGTGGGGACGCTCCACGGCGCTGCGGGCAACACGCTGGCCCTGCGTCGTCTCGAGCCCGACGACGCGCTCAGCGCCGCGACCGCAGCTGTCCTCGCTCGCCACGCGGTCCGGGAGGACGGCCTGGCCAACTGGCCGGGGGCGCCAGGTAGGGAGGTCCCCCGTCTCCAGTGGTGCACGGGCGCGCCCGGCATCCTCGCCGGCGCCTGGGACTACCTCGACGAGAACCTCCTGCTTGCGGGCGCCGAGCTGGTCTGGCGGGCGGGCGCCCACGGCGACGAGAAAGGCCACGGCCTCTGCCACGGAACCTCGGGCAACGGCTTCGCCCTCCTGAAGGCGTTCGCACGTACCGACGACGAGAACTGGCTCGAGCGCGCCCGCCGCTTCGCCGTCCATGCCCTCGCCCAAGCCGAGCGGATCGCCGAGGCGAACGGCCGGCGCCGCTACTCCCTGTTCACCGGCGATGTCGGCACGGCGCTTTTCGCAGCCGCTTGCCTGGATCTCGACGCCCGCTACCCCGTACTCGAGATCCTCTAGCCTCGGGGCGGGGGCTCAGCCAGCGTCCTGACGGGCTTCGGCGACCGCGGCCCGGATTCGGGCCGCGCCGTCACGCGGCACCAGATCGCCGTGAGGGATGATCACCCGCTCGATCGGCAGCTCCGCGATGCGCTCGAGCGACGCCAGCAGCGGCTCGCGTTCGGCCTCGTCGACGAACACGTGGAGCCTCCCGCCGGTTCCGCTGAGCACGTCACCGCTGACGAGCGTTCCGTGCTCGCGGATCCAGAAAACGACCTGCTGCGGCTCACCCTCGAGCTCGATCGCCTCCACGCCCGGCGGCAGCTCGTTCGTCGTCGCGGGATTCGGCCGCTTTCGCCACTTCGCGCGCGGGGGCGCCCACACCGACGCGTCATAGCGCTCGACGAAGTCGGCGGTGCCGCGGTAATGCGCTCCCTGCGTCAGCAGCACCCTCACCGGCTTGCCGCCCGGCTCGAAGTCGCCATCGGGCGGCAAGAACGGATCTATCAGGGCGATTTCGTCCGCGGTCTCGTAGCGGACCACGGGAACCTCCTGCGGCCAGTCCTCCTCAGGCTCCCAGTCCGGATGCGGCGAGAGCCACCACGAGAGCTCGCTCACACGAACACGCTAGCGTCGGTCCAGCGACAAAGGGAGATCGATACATGGGCGACGAGTGGTTTGTCCGCGCCGCGGCGCAGAACAACGCCGCGTGGTGCGATGCGTTCTGCCGCACGCACGGCGTCGTGGGCCGCTTTCGCGAGCACTGTTGGTTCAGTCCGGTGCGCACGCCGCCGTACTACCCGGACGCGGTCACGCTGCTCCCGGATGTCGGTGTCGAGGACACGCTCTCCGGCACCGACACGAGCGAAGGCTGCTCGGTGAAGGACAGCTTCGCGGACCTGGAGCTGGAGAGCGCCGGGTTTCGACCTCTGTTCAGGGCGGAGTGGCTCGTCTCGGCTCAGATTCGTCTCTCCGCGGCCAAGGGATGGTCGGCCTTAGCTACTGAGGAGCAACTTGGCGAGTGGGAAGCGGCCTGGGCTGGACTGCCCGAGGGGAAGAGGTTCTTCCGGCGTGCGCTTTTGGAGGACGAGACGATCCGCGTACTCGCTCGTTACGAGGGCGCCCGCATCGTGGCAGGAGCAATCGCGAACCGAAGCGCCGCGGTGACCGGGCTCAGCAACGTCTTCGACGTGGCCGGTGACACCGATTCGGCCTGGGCAGCGGGCGCCGCAGTCGCGGCAGGCCTGTGGGGAGACATGCCGACCGTCGGCTATGAATCTGGCGATTCCTTGGACGCAGCTCATACGGCGGGGTTCGAGAGCATCGGTGACCTCGTCGTGTGGCTCAAGACACCCTCTTCGCCGAAGTAACCGTCGTGTTGACCGCAATGCAGCCCGCCGCTTAGGCTGACGCGAAGAAGATGAGCTCGAGGGAGCGGGTTGGCACCGTCAAGGCGCTGTGGAGATACCCCGTCAAGTCGATGCTGGGCGAGGAGCTCGACGCGGTCGACTTGAGCGAAGACGGGGTTGTGGGAGACCGCGCCTACGCCGTCCGAGACAAGGAAACCGGCAAGGTCGCGAGCGCGAAGCATCCGAGGCTGTGGCCCAACCTGCTCGCGTGCCGGGCGGCATTCGTCGACGCGCCGCGCCCAGACGACGAGCTTCCACCGGTCCGGATCGAGCTCGCGGACGGCACAGTGGTGCTGAGCGACGCGCCCGACGCCGACGCCGTCCTGTCGCGCTTCTTCGGCCGCGACGTGGAGCTCGCGCACGCCGCGCACAACGGTTACACGATCGACCAGTACCACCCTGACGAGGAGAACTACGATCCCGGGGGCCACCGCGACGAGGTCGTCGAAGCTCGGCTCGGAGCAGCGTTCTTCAACGACCAAGGGCTCCCGTCCGCTCTCCCCGAAGGCTCCTTCTTCGACCTGTTCCCGCTCAGCGTCCTCACCACGTCGACCCTCGAGGAGCTGGGCGAGCGCGAGCCGGAGAGCCGTTTCGACGCCCGCCGGTTCCGCATGAACGTGATCGTCGAGACCCCCGCCAGTGGGTTCGTCGAGAACGAATGGCTCGGTCGCACGCTCGCGATCGGCGACGACGTGCAGGTCGGCGTCGCATTGCCCGACCCCCGTTGCGTGATGCCGAGCCTCGAGCAGGAGGACCTTCCGAAGGACTCCAGGATCCTCAAGGCTCTCGTCCAGCACAACAGGATCGACGTCGCAGGCACGCTCTACCCCTGCGCCGGCGTCTACGCCGTCGCGGAAGCGACAGGCGCGATCCATAGAGACGACCGCGTCAGCCTGATCTGACGCTCCGTACCTTTGGCTGGGCGAGGCGCGGCTATTGGGCGGTGGGCGCTCCGTGGCGGCGCGCGAACATGTTGGCGATGGAGTCGTCGGGTCGTCCGGGCTTCTGGATCACGCTGGTCGCGGTCTTCGTCGCCGGCACGATCACCTCGCTCGTCTGGAATCTGGTCGGCACGGCGCTCGTGCTCGGTGGGCACTACACGCGGACCCCCTCGGTGGGCTTGACCGTCGCGCTCTGGTACGTCGGCGGTGCGGTCGTTTCGAGCTTCCTGGCGGCGCTCATCGTGAAGGCGATTCTCGACGCGGATCCGACGCAAACGGCTCCGCTCGGCACCATCTTCGTCGCCTTGTTCGTCGGCAACCTGATCGCGAGCGTAGGCCTGCTCGTGCTGGCAGGCGGAACCTCGTTCGAGAGCGCCCTGCTTCTCCGCTTGGGCGCGTACCTCGTTTCCGTCTTGATCATCGTCAATAGCAGCCCCGCGCCGCCTCGCGGGGAGGGCGAGCCGCCGTCGTACAAGCTCCCGCCCGGCACTTCCTGGTCCGACGAGTCGAGCCTCTGGACGAAGCGTTAGTCGGGCCTGTCGATCGCGTACCAGACGACGGTCGTGCCGCGCCACGCGAGCTCGCCCTGACGGGTCAGGCCGCACTTCTCCATCACCCGCTGCGAGGCGACATGGTCCGGCGAGGTCACGCTGATGATCCGGTTCAAGGGCGTCTCCTCCCAGCCGAAGCGGATCGCGCGGCGCGCACCTTCCGTCGCGTAGCCGCGGCCCCAGAACTCGCGGGCGAGCTCGAAGCCGACCTCCCACTTGTCCTCTCCGGGCCAGTCCTCGAGCAAGCCGAGCCCGATCCTGCCGACCCAGCGGCCGCTTTCCTTCTCGATCGCGGCCCACGGCCCGAAGCCGTGCCCCTCCCACATCGCACGTGTGCGGCGGAGGATGCCGTCGACGTCCTCGCGAGACAGCGCGTCGCCGCCGCTGATGAACCGCATCGCCTCGGGATCCGCGCAGACGCGGGCGAACTCGTCGGCGTGCTCGTGGCTCCACGGGACGAGCAGGAGCCGCTCGGTCTCCACTAATCCACCGGCTGGACGTGCGAGACCAGCTCGCCGTCGACGACGACGTGGACGGCGAAGCCCGCAGCTCCGATGTGGAAGTCGCTGAGCTGCACGAGGAGAAAGGGCCGGCTCATGGCGGCATCATTCACAGGATGGCGACGATGGGCGATCTCGAGCGGCTGGCGCTGGCCATGCCCGAGACAACGAAGGAGGTTTCAGACGACGGGCGGCCGACCTACCTGGCCCACGGGAAGATGTTCTGCTTCCATCGGCGGCCCCGCCCGGACGCCGTGGATTCCGCGACCGGGGAGCGGCTCGAAGACGTGCTCGTGTTTCGGGTCGACGACCTCGACGCCAAGGACATGCTCCTCGCCGACCCGCGCGGGATCTTCTTCACGACTCCGCACTGGAACGGGTACGCGGCCGTGCTGATGCGAATTCCCGATCTGAAGCAGGTCGGCCGCGACGAGCTCCGCGACCTGGTGGTCGAGGCCTGGCTGACCCGGGCACACAAGCGGGTCGCGAAGGCCTGGCTCGCCGAGAACGAGCCTGACTAGGAAACCAGCCGGCGCGGAGCCTTGGTCTCCCAGGCGTCGGTCAGGAGGTCGCGTAGCTTCTCGGCGTCGACGCGCCGGAGATCCAAGCGTACCGCCGCGCGCCGCTTGCCCCACCAGACCTCCTCACAGGTCTCGGGATCGTCCTGGACCGCGGTCAGGATCCCGTCCTCGTCGAGCATCACGTTCAGGTGCTCCTCGTCCCACTGGGTCGCGAAGATCCTGCCGTCGACGCGGTAGGACGGCCGGCCGTGGTGGTCCTGCTCGACCGCCTCGGGCAGCCCGAGCGCGAGCCGCCGCGCCTCCTCGCGGGGGACCGTCATCTGACCTCGGGCTGGTACGTGCCGAAGCTCCAGACGTGCCCGTCGAGGTCTCGCGCGGTGTACTCGCGCGAGTCGTACGGGGTGTCCTCGATCTCGCGGGTGATCTCCGCGCCGGCGGCTTTCGCGCGCTCGTAGTGCTCGTCCGCGTCCTCGACCGCGACGTAGACGCCCTGCGAGGCCGGATCGCCGGGGCCGAGCATGACGATGCCCGGGCCGAGCGAGATCTCCGCGTGCACAACCGCGCCGTCGTCGCCTCGGTGGACGGCGTGCTCCCCGAAACCGAAGGCCTCGGACAACCACGCGAGGGCGGCGTCCGGCGAAGCGCATGAACGGGTAGATGTTCGGCGGTCCGTCACTCATCTCGTCCTCCTTGGTCGGACGCGCGGAGACTACGACGCCGGCGCGGCGACGGCTTGGACGGACGTAACCGCGGCGGAGAAGTCGCTCGGGGTCGTCTCGAGAAAATCGCGGAAGTCGCGGTCGAGGTGGGCCTGGTCGTAGTAGCCGCACGCGACGGCGACCTCGGCGATCGAGCCCCGCGGGGACGAGAGGCGCGCGACCGCGTTCTGGAACCGAAACAGGCGCGCAATCAGCTTCGGCGGAAGCCCCACGTGCTCCCGGAACCTCGTCGCGAGGTGCTTCCGGCTGCAGCCGAGCTCCGCGGCGAGGTCGGAGACCCGGATGCGTCCACGGGTGGCGGTCAGGCGGTGCCAGGCCCACTGGACGTCGGGAGGGGGTGGCTCGGCGGCCGCGAGACGCGACCTGAGCGCGCGCTCCACGAGGTCGATCCGCTCTGCCCAGCTCGGGGCGTCGAGCAGCCGCGCCTCCAAGCACTCTGCCTCGGCGCCCAGCAGCTCGTCCAGCGGCACGGTGCGGCGAGCCACCTCGTGCATGGGCACGCGCAGGAGCATCCGTGCCGCAAGCGGCGTGAGATCCACTTCGATCCCCCGCACGTCGTCGTCGTACTCCAGCTCCGTGCGCGCGTCGTCAGGCCCGGCCAGGAACGAGCCGAGCGGGGCCGGTCGCCGCTCGGGAGCGGCCGGATCGACGAGCCCCAGGCGCGAGCCGAGGCCGAAGATCAGGACGACGCCCGGTCCGGGCGGCTCGAGCTGCCTCGTCGGGCTGGGCACGCGCGCGTCGTACCCGAGCAGGCGGCGGACGTAGGGCGTCAGGTCCGTCGCGGGACGACGCTTGAACTGGGCCCACTCCACGCCTGAACCCTAGACACGGAAATCGCGTCCGGCGAGCCGCTCCCCGCTCCGGCGCTCGCGCGGCTCGAAGTCGAGCTGGAGGTGCAGATAGCCGATGGTGTCGAGCCCGACCGAGTGGAAGAACGCGATCGCGTCGCGGTTCCGCCCTACCGGGGACACGTACACGCGCTGCACGCCCGCGGCTCGCGCCTCCTCGACGGCGCGCACGACAAGCGCCCGGCCGACGCCTCGGCCACGCTGGGCCTGCTCCACGACCACCGGCTCCAGCTCGACGCTCTTCGGGTGCCGCCGCAAGCCGACGTAGCCGACCACGCGCCCGTCGTCCTCCGCGACGAGCATCCGCTCCTCGAGCTGAAACTCGCCGCGGACGTTGCCGTCGGGGTACAGAGCGCGGTGGACCTCGACGAGCTCCGCGAAGAGGGCCCGGCAAGCGCCCTCGTCGCCCGGCTCGAAATCCCGCACGGTCACGCCGCGACTCTAGATTCTTCGGGGATGGCCGTGCAGCTCGTCTACGAGACGCACTCGATCTCGGTCGACAACGAGCGCGGGATCGCCACCGGCCACCTCCCCGGCGAGCTCTCGGCCGAGGGACGGCGGCTCGCGAAGAAGCTCGGGGAGCGCCGGTGGGACGACGGGCTCGCGTGCGTGTTCACCTCCGACCTTCGGCGCGCGGTCGAGACGGCCGAGATCGCGTTCCTGGGCTCGGAGCTCGAGATCCGGCAGGACGCGCGGCTGCGGGAGTGCGATTACGGTGAGCTGAACGGCGCGCCGGTCGAACAGCTCGAGCCGCGCCGGCGGTTCGTGGACGAGCCGTACCCCGGCGGCGAGAGCTACCGCGACTGCGTCGAACATATGCGCAGCTTCCTCGCCGACGTTGCGGCGGACTTCGACGGACGGCGCGTGCTGGTGATCGCCCACTCCGCGCAACGCTGGGCCCTACGCCACCTGCTCGAAGGCGTGCCGCTCGAGGATCTCGTCGACGCCCCCTTCGACTGGCAGGAAGGCTGGGAGTACGAGGTCCCGGTTGGCGGCGCCAGAAGCCCGGAGTAGGCTCAGGAGCAGGAAGATGACCTGTTCAGCGTGCGGCACAGAGAACCGCGCGGGCAGAAAGTTCTGCTCCAATTGCGGCGCCCAGCTCGCCCTGGCCTGTCCGGCGTGCGGCGCGGCGAATGAGGCAGACGACCGCTTCTGCGGCGAGTGCGGCGTCCGGCTGCATGGCGAAGCGGCGGCACCCGCAACGACCCCGGAGGCGGAGCGGCGGCTCGTGTCCGTCCTGTTCGGCGACCTCGTCGGCTTCACGCCGCTCTCCGAGGACCGCGACCCCGAAGAGGTCCGGGAGCTCCTCTCTCGCTATTTCGACACGGTCCGCCGTGTGATCGAGCGCTACGGCGGCACCGTCGAGAAGTTCATCGGCGACGCGGTCATGGCCATCTGGGGCACACCCATCGCACGCGAGGACGACGCGGAGCGGGCCGTGCGCGCGGGCCTCGAGCTCGTCGAGATCGTGGCTGCGCTCGGAGGCGAGGTCGGCGCGCCCGAGCTCGCGATGCGCGTCGGCGTGGTCACGGGCGAGGCGGCCGTCACGATCGGGGCCGAGGGCCAGGGCATGGTTGCAGGGGACCTCGTCAACACCGCTTCGCGGGTGCAATCGGCCGCGGAGTCCGGAACCGTCCTCGTCGGAGAGCGAACGCGGCGCGCGAGCGAGGCAGCGATCGCCTACGAGGACGCGGGCGAGCACGAGCTCAAGGGCAAGTCCGAGCCGGTGCCGCTGTGGCACGCGTCGCGAGTGATCGCCTCCCGCCGCGGCGAGGGGCGCGCGACCGGCCTCGAGGCACCGTTCGTCGGCCGCGAGGGCGAGATGCGCCTGATCAAAGATCTCTTCCATGCCGCGAGCGACGAGCGAAAGGCCCGCCTCGTCTCGATCTTCGGGATCGCCGGGATCGGCAAGACCCGGCTCTCGGCCGAGTTCGAGCGTTACATCGATGGCCTGGTCGGCGACGTCTACTGGCACCGCGGCCGCTGTCTCGCCTACGGCGAAGGCATCGCGTACTGGGCGCTCGCGGAGATGGTGCGCATGCGCGCCGGGATCGCCGAGCAGGAGCCGCCCGAGGTCGCGGCGAGGAAGCTCCACGAGACGCTCGAGCGGCACCTGCTCGATGCGGACGAGCGCGCCTGGGTGGAGCCGCGGCTGGCGCAGCTGCTCGGCCTTGCCGAGGAGACCTCCGCAGAGCGCGAGGATCTTTTCGCTGCCTGGCGCCTCTTCTTCGAGCGGCTCGCCGAGCAGAACCCGACCGTGCTCGTCTTCGAGGACCTGCAGTGGGCGGACACGGCTCTGCTCGACTTCATCGACTACCTTCTCGAGTGGTCGCGCACCCACCCGCTGTTCGTCCTCGCGCTCGCCCGGCCCGAGCTCTCAGAGCGTCGCGCCGGTTGGGGCGGGACCAAGCGTGACTTCACGTCGATTGCGCTCGAGCCGCTCTCGGACGAGGCGATTGACGACCTGTTGGCAGGGCTCGTCCCGGATCTTCCCGAGGAGTTGCGGGCCCGCATCCGCGAGCGCGCAGAGGGCATCCCGCTCTACGCGGTGGAAACCGTCCGCATGCTGGTCGACCGCGGCCTGCTCGGAGGCGACGTCGAGTCCCTGGAGGTCCCGGAGACGCTGCACGCGCTGATCGCAGCGCGGCTCGACGGCCTCGAGGCGGTAGAGCGCCGGGTTATCGAAGACGCCTCCGTGCTCGGCAAGTCCTTCACAAAGACGGGCCTGGCGGCGCTGACGGGCATGGACGACCACGAGCTGGGGCCGATTCTCGCCACGCTTGTGCGCAGGGACCTCCTCACGCTCCAGGCGGACCCACGTTCGCCGGAGCGCGGGAACTACAGCTTTCTGCAGGCCCTCGTCCAGCGGATCGCACACGACACGCTCTCCCGCAAGGAGCAGAAGGCCCGGCACCTCGCTGCCGCACGGTACTTCGAGGAGAGCTGGGGCCCGGAGGAGGCCGAGATCGTCGAGGTGATCGCCGCCCACTACCTCGACGCGTACCGCTCCGACCCGGAAGCACCTGACGCGGTCGAGATCCGAAGCGCGGCGCGCACAGCCCTCGCCCGAGCCGGAAGCCGGGCGGCTTCTGTCGCGGCGAACGAGCAGGCCGGTCGTTACTTCGAGCAGGCGGCAGAGCTCGCTGACGAGCCCATCGCGCAGGCGGAGCTCCTCGAACAGGCAGGCGTCATGGCCGAGAGGAGCGGCCGGCCGGCGGTCGGAGTCGAGCTTTTCGAGCGGGCGATCTCGCTGTTCAGCGCGGAGGATCGCGCTCACGCGGCCGCGCGGGTCGAGGCGAAGCTGGCGTCCGTCCTCTGGGACGAGGGCCAGATCGACACGGCCGCGGAGCGCGTGGCGCGCTCATTCGAGATCCTCCGCGGCGACGAGCCCGACGAGGATCTCGCGATGCTCGGGGCGCAACTTGCCCGCATCCACTGGTTCACCGGCAACCCAGAAGCCGCCGTCGAGCCGCTGGAGTTCGCGCTCGAGATAGCCGAATCGCTCTTCCTGCCGGAAGTACTGTCGGAAGCCCTGAACACGAAGAACCTCCTGCTGGTCACGACCGGCCGGAAGGAGGAGTCGCTGGCGCTCCTGAGACACTCGCTCCGGCTCGCCCAGGAGCACGGGCTGCAGTCGGCCGCCTTCCGGGCCCAGTTCAACCTCTCGTACCACATCGCCGGCAACGACAACTACGAGGAGGCCCAGCAGATCGACCTGGAGGCGCTGGAGCTCGCGCGCAGACGCGGCGACCGCGGCTGGGAATGGGCGTTCTCGGGTCACATGCAGCAGACGAACTTCATGCTCGGAAACTGGGAGGAGCTCGAGGAAACGGACGAGGAGATCGCCGAGCGGATCGCCGGCGGCACCCGCGCGCGGCTCGACATGGCCGCGATCTTTCCGCGGGTCTACATCAACACCGGCCGCCCCGAGCGGCTGCAGCGGTTGATCGAGCTCTTGCCGGAGCCCTCGGCAGAGATCCAGGACACCGCCTCGCATGCCGTCGCCTTGTCATGTCACGCCCGCGCCGAAGGCCGCCACGCCGATGCGCTCGCGAGGGCCGACGAGGTGCTCGCGATGCTCGACGACCTCGGTTTCGAGCATCCGATGGCCCGGTTTGCGTTCGTCGATGCGCTCGAGGCCGCTTTCGAGCTGGGCGACCTCGACTCGGTCGCTCGCAGGATCGAGGAGGTCCGACGGCGTCGCCCTGCCGATCAGCTTCCGTTTCAGGTCGCGACCGCAGACCGTTTCGAGGCGCTGCTCGCGGCCCACGCCGGAGAGAGCGAGGCAGCCGAGCGGAAGTTCCGGGGAGCCGTCGCCCTGTTCCGTGAGCTCAGCAGCCCCTTCTACCTCGCGGTGGTGCTACTCGAGCACAGCGAGTGGCTCCTCGAAACGGGGCAGCCGGACGAGGCGGAGCCGCTGCTCCGAGAGGCGCGGGAGATCTTCGAGCGGCTCGGCGCCGCCCCGTGGCTCGAGCGCCTCGATGCGCTGGCCGAGCCGGTTCGCGCTTAGGTCGTGAAGCGCGGCCGGGCCGGAACCGGCCGGCGGTACTCGAAGACGCGCCAGATTTGCCGCCGCTTCTGGCGCGGCGTCGCGTCGCGGCGCGGCGTGCTGGCCTCGCTGCGACGTTCCGGGCTCATCGCCGGACCCTGACCGTCGCGTACGCGGGCTGGTAGCCGGCCTTGGTGGCGGTGAAGCTCAGCGTCCCCTTCCTGCGCGGCTTGACCTTGAACACGACGCTTCCGAACCGGTTCGTTCGCAGCGCGCGAGGCTTGACCCCGGCGCCCGTGACGCGCACTCGGACACCCGCGAGCCGCTGGCCCCGTCCGTCGACGACGTAGATGTTGACGCGGCTCTTGCGCTTGCGCCGGGCCGACCCGGTGGTGGTCATGCGCATCTTCGGCAGAAGCCGGATGGTCTGCGCCTGGCTCCAGTCGCCCTGGTTCCGATCCTCGTCGACGCCCGCGACGCGCCAGTAGAGGATGCCGCCGGCCGCGTAGGCGTACGAGGTCATCGGAGGCGCGTAGCTGTGGTTGTCGGTCGAGGTCGTCTCGATCGGCAGGCTGAAGTCCGGCGCCGAGCTGATCTGCACCTTGTAGGTCTTGATTCCGATCCTCGGGTCCCAGCTCAGCAGCACGTGGTCGGCCGTGGCGTCGGTGCGGGCGTTCACCGGCTCGCCGATGGTGCGCGTGAAGGACTGCGTCGCCGACCAGGGGCCCGGCGTCTCGCCGAAGCCCGACTGCGGGAACTCGGCGCGCACGCGCCAGTGGAAGATGCCGGTGCCGGTCATCTTGATGAACGAGACGACCGGGACGCGGAAGCCGGAGAAGTAGCGGTTCTGCCCGTTCGGCTGGTCGATCGAGACGTCGTAGGACGAGGCGCCCTGGACATAGTTCCACGCCCAGACGGGCAGCATCTCGCCGTGGGTCGGGTTCTGGTCGCTCGGCACCGGCGCGACGAGCGTCTTCTGGAACGTTCCGGTCGCCGACCAGGTCAGCCCGGTCAGGTTCTCGTCGTCCGCCCGCACACGCCAGTAGAGAACCGTGTCGGCGGGGTAGGTCGTGTTGCTGGAGTACGAGGTTGCGTCGGTCGTCACATCGTCGAGCAGGTTGCTGAACGTCGCGTCGCTCGCGACCTGGAAGCGATAGCGGCGCGCGCCCCCGGCCGGGCTCCAGCGGAAGGTCGGCTGGTCGGAGAACACCTGCCCGGCCGCCGGGTAGAGCAGGTTCGGCGGCAGCGACTGCTTCTGGAAGTCGGCGGCGGCGGCGAGGAGCGGATTGCCGACCGCCAGGCTGCCGTCGAAGTTCTGCGCGGGCAGGACAGCCCAGTAGTACGAGGTGTTCTCGTCGGTGTACGTCCTGATCTGGGTGGAGGTGCGCGGCGCGTAGGCGGGGACGTGAGTGAAGCCGTAGTCGACGATGGTCGTGAAGCTGGCGTCCTTGGCAACGAGCACGAAGTAGCTCTGCGCGCCGCCGAAGGACTGCCACGTGAAGTAGGGCGTTTGGCGCGTGAGCGTGCCCCGGGCCGGGGTCAGGTAGTCGGCGGAGCAGAGGTAGCCGGGGTTGCAGCCTGCCGAGCCGCCCGACGGGTACCCCAACCATTGGAAGGCCGTGCCGAGACCCGTCCCGTCGTCGAGGTACGTGTAATCGCCGTAGACATCCTGGTTGGCGGTGTCGCGGTCGGTGCGGGCGCGGACCCGCGCGCAGTACGAGCCCGGCACGAGCGAGACCGACTCGTTCGCCACGCCCAGCGGATCCGAGTACGGCTTGACGCCGTTCCAGCCGTTGCCGAGGGGCGTCCATGCGGGCACGGCGGTGTTGACCCGCCAGTGGTGCGCCGGCGCGGTCCAGTTGCAGATCCCCGACTCGAACGGCGTCACGTCGACCTCGTACGACGACGCGCCGGGGACCGGGTCCCACCTGACGATCGGCACCTGGGTCTGGTAGCCGGGGGTGCCGGAGTCGAGATCGGTGCCCGGATCGTCGACGTTGTCGCGCATGCGCACGTTCTTGATGCTCGGGAAGTCCACCGGCGGGACGTTGTCGAACGACTTCTGGAACGGCGTACCGACGTTCCAGGCGCCGGCGTTGCCGTCCGGATCGAGCGCGCGGACGCGCCAGTAGTACGTGTTGTTGTGGAAGACCTTGGTCGGCGACAGCGAGTTCGCGATCGTGGTGCCGCCGCAGCACACCTTCGAGCCCGGAACGAAGTCAGGGGTCGGGTTCACCTCGACCTCGTAGCGCGCCGCGCCGGGAACCGGGTTCCATGCGAACTTCGGGTCGACGACCTCGAGCGCCGAGTCGAGGTCCTGGAACGTGGCCGACGTGGCCGACGGCCAGACCCAGACGAACGACGTCACCGGAGTGGCCAAACCGCGGTTGCCCTCCGCATCGACCGGTACGACACCCCAGTAGTAAGTGCCGACCGAGAGCGGCGAGGCGATGGCTGCCGACGTCGCGACGACGTTCGGCGGGCCGTTCGGATCGTCCTGGTTCGAGTAGCGGAAGACGAGGTTGGCGAGCGACGGATCGCTCGCGACCGGGACGAGGTACTCCGAGGCGCCCGGGACGCCCGACCAACGCAGCACGACGGGGTTCGTCGGGAAGGTGAGCGCCTGTCCGTCGCCGGGGGTCTGCTTGGCAGGCTGCAGGTCCCAGTTCTTCGTGAACGGACGCGGCGGGGTCCATGGCGAGACCGAGCCGTCCCCGCCGACCGCACGCACGCGCCAGTAGTACGCCCCGTTCGGAAGAGTCTTGAGGGCGGTCGCGCGGGTGTTGCGCGTGAAGAAGTCGCCGCCGGGGACGACCGCGTTCATGGCCGGGTCGGCGCTCAGCTGGAACTCGTACTTGTCCGCCCGGCTGACGACAGTCCAGGCGAAGGCCGGCATGAACCTCACGACGGCGCCTGCCGCCGGCGCGACCTGCACCGGGCGGTCGACCGCCGCGCGCGCGGGCCCCGCTGTGAGGAACGTGATCGCCGCAAAGGCGGCGATGAGAAGTTTGCGGTCGGAATTCATGTGTGAGAGAGAAGCCCAAGCCCGGCCGCGGGCTCTCGCTGTCACCCTTTTGGTGTGTGCAAGCAGCATCGGGGAGCGCACAGCAGAGGCGATCCCTCGATCGAGGGGTTCCGACCCGCCGATGGTCTTGCTTCGCGTCAGCGCGTGCCGATGCGGAGGCCGAGCAGGCGCGGGAGCGCGGCGCCGGCGCGGGCGGCGAGCGGTGGCCGGCGGGCCTCCTCTTCGGCCTCTTCGCAGGCGAGCACGGCTGCCCGCACGAGGCCGCCGCCGACGCGCCGCAGGGGCTCCGGCGGGAGCTTCGGGACGCGGCGGGTGACGAGCGGCAGGCTGGTCAGCTCGTCGTCGACGCCTAACACGAGGCGCGCGAGGACCTGGCCCGCGAGCCAGCTCGGGCCCACCCCGTGGCCGGAGTAGCCGGCCGCGTAGTGGATCCGCGTCCCGGGGACGGTGCCGAAGAAGGGCAGGTGGTCGGAGGAGACGTCGATCGGCCCGCCCCAGGCGTGCGTCACCTTGGCCTCGGCCAGGTCCGGCAGCAGCCTGCGCAGGCCGCGCTCGGCACGGGCGACCGTGGGCTCGTCCTGGGTGAAGCGCCGGTCGAGGCGCCCGCCGAGGTCGATCGGGCCCGAGCCGCTGCCCATCAGCACGCGGCCGTCGGGCGTCGTGCGGAAGTAGTGCAGGAACATCCGCCCGTCGATCACGGCTTCGCCGCCGGTCCAGCCGATCCCTGCGAGCAGCTCCGGAACGGGCTCGGTCAGGACGACGTAGCTGCCGAAGACCGTGAGGCGGCGGCGGAGGGGCTTCCAGCCCGCCGCGGCAGCGTTGGTGGCGACCACCACGTCCTTGGCCCGGACGCTTCCGGCCGCCGTCTCGACCCGGCCGTCCTCGATCTTCGTGACCCGCGAGCGCTCGTGCAGGCGCACGCGCCCTGAGGCGACGTGACGCAGCCCGCGCACGAGACGCGCCGGCTGGACCGTGGCGCAGTCGCGGACGAAGACGCCCTTGCGGAAGGACGGCGAGCGGATCCGCTCCGCGAGCTCCTCGCGCGACAGCGGCACCGCCTCCTCCGGAGCTCCAAGCTCGTGCGCCGCGCCCACCTGCCGCTCCACCGAGGCGTCCTGCGCCGGCGCGGCCGAGACCCGGAGCAGTCCGCCCTCGCGCAGCCAGGCGTCGATCCCATGCGTCTCGCAGAAGGCGCGCACCCCCGGCACGATCGCGTCCGCCGCCCGCGCGACGGCGAGCGCCCCCTCGTCGCCGAAGCGCTCACGCAGGCGGGGGAGGTGGCTCCAGTACCCGTGCAGAAAGCCGCCGTTCCGCCCGCTCGGCCCGAGGCCGCACTCCTCCGCCTCGACCAGGACGACGTCGAGGCCCGGCTCGCGCTCGGTCAGGGCGAGGGCGGTCCACAAACCCGTGTAGCCCCCGCCGACGATCGCCACGTCGGCCTCGGTGTCGCCCTCGAGCGGCGGTGCGGGGTCCTCGCTTCCCGCCTCCTCCAACCACCAGACCCGGGTTAGATCCGCTGCCAGGCCTCCGTGAGCACGTCGCCGAGGATCCCGACCAGCTCGTCGAACTCCGCCTGTCCCGCGATCAGCGGCGGCGAGATCTGGATGACGGGGTCGCCGCGGTCGTCGGCGCGGCAGATCAGCCCGGCGTCGAACATGCGCGGGGTGAGGAAACCGCGCAGCAAGGCCTCGCACTCCTCGTCCGAGAACGTCTCGCGCGTCTCCTTGTCCTTGACGAGCTCGAGCGCGTAGAAGAAGCCGGTCCCGCGGAGATCGCCGACGATCGGCAGCTCGAGCAGCTGTGCGAGCGTCTTCCGAAAGGTCTCCTGGGTGTCGCGCACGTGCTCGACGATCCGCTCCCGCTTCATGATCTCGATGTTCTTGAGCGCGATCGCCGCCTGGACCGGGTGGCCGCCGAAGGTGATGCCGTGCGAGTACATCCGCGTGCCCCGCATGAACGGCTCCATCACGCGGTCTGTCGCGACCACGGCGCCGATTGCCGCGTAGGCAGACGAGAGGCCCTTTGCGCATGTGACGAGGTCGGGGCGGATGTCGTAGCGCTCGGAGCCGAACCACGCGCCGAGCCGGCCGAACCCCGTGATCACCTCATCGGCGCAAAGGAGGATCTCGTAGCGATCGCACAGCTCGCGCACGCCGCGCCAGTAGCCCTCCGGCGGCGTGAACGCACCGCCCGCGTTCTGGACGGGCTCCATGATCACCATGGCGACCGTCTCCGGCCCGGTGGCCTCGATCGTCTGCTCGAGGTCGTCGAGCAGGAAGCGCGTGAACTCTTCCTCGGTCTCGTCGGGCGGGCGGTGGTAGCGATTCGTGTTCCGGACGTGCAAGACTTCGGGCACGAGCGGCTCGAACGGCTCGCGCAGCGCCGGGATGCCGTTGATCGACAGTGCGCCCATCGTCGTGCCGTGGTAGGCGATGTGACGGGAGATGGCTTTCCAGCGGCGTTCGGACGTATATGCCGCGGCCTCAACGGCCTCGAAATCGACGACCGGATCGATTCGCTGTCCAGGAATGCGCGCCACCTTGGCCCGCTGCTCACCACGTGCCGCGTAGTACTGGCGTGCGAGCTTCCAGGCCGACTCGACCGCCTCCGACCCGCCGGAGACGAAGAACACGCGGTTGAGGTCTCCCGGCGTGAGCGACGCCACCTCGGCGGCGAGCTCGATCGCGCGCGGATGTGCGTAGGACCAGTTCGTGTAGAACGGGAGCTCGCGCATCTGCGCTGCGGCAGCCTCGCCGACCTCCTCGCCGAAGCCGTAGCCGATGTTCACCGCGAACAGGCCCGCGAGCGCGTCGAGGTAGCGCTTGCCGTTCGAGTCCTCCAGGTAGCACCCGTCGCCGCGGACGATGATCGGCACCTCGGAGTCGGCGTAGCCGCCCATGCGCGTGAAGTGCAGCCAGAGGTGGTCGCGGGCGGCCTTCTGCAGCTCGGCGGGCGAGAGCCCGGTGGAAACGCTGGTCATACGGCTCCTTTCGCGGCGCGGATGCGTTGGAGGAAGATGTTGACGAGCATCAGCCCGAGGGCGACTACGAAGATCGCCGTCCCGATCACGTTCACCTGCGGCGGGGCTCCGATGCGCGCCGCGCCCCAGACGAAGAGCGGGAACGTGACGCGGGAGCCGGAGTTGAAGTAGGTGACGACGAAGTCGTCGATCGAGATCGCGAAGCACAGCAGCAGCGCAGCCAGGATCGCGGGCGCGATCAGCGGCAGCGTCACCTTGCGGAAGGTCGTCCATTCGTTGGCACCGAGGTCCATCGCAGCCTCCTCGAGATGCCGGTCGAACCCGACGAGGCGCGCCTTCACGGTCACGACCGCGAAGCTGATGCAGAACATGACGTGCGCGATGAGGATCGTCCAGAAGCCGAAGATGACGTTGAAATTGAGGAAGAGTGTCAGGAGGGACGCCCCGAGCACGATCTCCGGGGTCGAGAGCGGAAGGAAGATCAGGATGTTCGTGGTTGCCCGCCCACGGAAGCCGTAGCGGACGAGCGCGAGCGCGATCAGCGTCCCCAGCGCCGTTGCGACGATGCTGGCGATCAGGGCGATCTCGAGCGAGAGGATGATCGCGCTCCGGATCCCCGGTACGCCGTCCCAGTAGCGCCAGTTGTCCCACGTGAACCCCTGCCACACGTAGTTGAACTTGCCGGTCGGGTTGTTGAAGGAGAAGACGATCACGACCGCGATCGGCAGCATCAGGTAGGCAAAGAAGAGGAACGAGTAGACCGTGAGGACGTGGCGGCGCGCGAACGCGAGCGTCCTCGCGAGCCCGGTCCGCTCGTGCGGGTGTGGTACGGCGATCGAGCTCATACCGCCGTCCCCGTCAGCTGCTCGGTCCCCACGACTCGGGCATAGAGGGCCACGGCTACGAGGATCCCCGCCATCAGGATGAACGACATCGACGCCGCCGCCGGGTAGTCCGTCAACTCGAGGAACTTCGACTGGATCACGTTTCCGATCATGTGGTTCTCCGGCGAGCCGAGCAGCTGCGCGTTGATGAAGTCGCCGGCTGCCGGAATGAACGTGAGCAGCGTCCCGGCGACGACGCCCGGAAGCGAGAGCGGAAGCGTGACGCGCAGGAAAGCGTGGAGCTTGCTCGCGTAGAGGTCCTCCGCGGCCTCGATCAAGCGGGCGTCGATCTGCTCGAGCGAGACGTACAGCGGCAGCGCCATGAAGGGCAGGAAGTTGTAGGTGATCCCCGTGACTACCGCCGTCGACGTGGCGAGCAGCCGTCCACCGGAGCCGAGTAGGTGGAGGTGCTGGAGCGTCCGGACGACGAAGCCGTTGTCGGAGAGGATCGTCTCCCACGCGAGCGTCCGGATCAGGTACGTGACGAAGAACGGCGCGACAATGAGCAGCAGCAGGAGGTTCTTCCACCGCCCGCCGCGAAAAGCGATCCAGTACGCGACCGGGTAGCTGATCACCAGCGCGAGAACCGTGGCGATCCCCGCGTACTCAAGCGAGCGGACGAACTGCGGGCGATAGTCGCGGATCGCGTGCCAGTAGTTACCCCACGACCAGCTGAACGCGTACCCGAAGTCGATGTTGCCGGACTGCAACGACTGGTAGGCGAGGAAGCCCAGCGGGACGAGGAAGAAGACCGCGAGCCACGCCACTCCCGGCGCGAGCATCAGGTACGGCGTCAACCCACGGTGGCGATGAAAGAAGTTCACCTCGGGCGCCAGTTCAGTGACACGACAGACGCATTAGCCGGAGATGAGGTTCTGCCACTCCGTCAGGTACTTCTGATTGTTCAGCGCTTTGCTGTCGAACAGGTGGACGCTGTCGAGCATCTCCTTGGTCGGGAAGATGAGCGTGTTCTTCGCCACGGTCGGGTCGTACTTCTTGGCCCAGTCCCCGGCGCCGGCTACCGGCGGGATGTAGTAGATGCCCGTGATGTTCCGCTTCGGGTCGCCCGCCTCCATCAGGCCCTGGACCTTCGGGTCGTAGACGTAGTTCATGTAGACCGACGCGGTGTAGACGTCGCCGCCCTTCGGGATCAGCATGTTGTCCGTCCAGAGGGCGCCGCCGTCCTTCGGCACGTTCCAGTGGATGTGCTTGTTGCCGATCTGCGCGATATCGCCCGACCACGACATCGCCGCGGCGAGGTCGCCTCTGGCGAGGATTGGCGCGTAGTCGTTGCCGGTGAACTGGCGGATCTGCTTCGAGTCGACAGCCTTTTTAACCCGGTTGAAGGCCGCACTGAAGGACTTGTCGGCGACCTTCGACGGGTCGTCGCCGTTCGAGAGCATCACGAGGGTCAACGCATCGCCCATCGAGTTCAGGCAGGTGATCTTCCCCTTCAGCTTTGGGTTCTCGAGCAGGTCGTCCACCGACAGCACCGGGTCGGTGATGGTGTCGTTGTACGCGATGCCCGTCATCCCTGACTGCCACGGCAGCGAGTAGTCGCGGTTCGGGTCGAAGTTCGGGTGCTTCTGGACGTCGACAAGGTTCTTCATGTTCGGGATCGCCGACTTGTCGAGCTTCTCTACCCACCCCTTCTTGATCATCAGCGCGAGATAGCGGTCGTTGTCGGTGAGGACGACGATGTCCCGATGGATCGACTGCCCGCGCGAGAGCGCGCCCTGGATCTTCCCGAAGAACCCTGCGTTGTCGTTGATGTCCTCGACGTAGTCGACGTGGACGCCGTACTTCCTCTGGAACTCCAGGAGCGACGGGAAGGTGTGCTTCTTCTTGTTCGTGTCCATGTAGAGCGTCCAGTTGGAGAAGTGCAGGGTCTTCGCGAGCTTGTGCGCGACGGTCGTGTTGCCGCCTCCCGCCTTGGTCGTGGTCCCGCCGCAGGCGGCGAGCAGGCCGGGAAACGCGATCGCAGCGCCTCCCATTGCAGCGCGCTCCATCAGTTCTCGACGGGTGAGCTGGTCGGTCATTCGGCTCCCTCCATGGAATCGACGACGAACGTGGAGTCGGGGCTCCACGAGATCTGGCTCGGCGCCGCCTGCGAGGCACCGGGCTCGCTGTTCTGTACGTAGACGCTGACGTTGCCGGCGTTCGTCTCGAGGACGTACTGGGTCGCGACTCCGACGTACGCGGTCTCGAGCAGGCGGCCGGTGAGCCTGTTCTCCTCGGCGTGTCCGAGCCTGATCTTCTCGGGACGGACGCCGACAGCCACGCGCCCGGCTCGGCCGTCAAGTGCCTCCGCCGGAATCCGGACCGTTGTGCCATCGTCCAGCCGGACCGAGGCGTCGCCCGCGACGGTGCCGGGCAGAAGGTTCGAGATGCCGAGGAAGCCGGCGACGAACGCGGTCTGCGGCTGCTCGTAGAGCTCCGTGGGCGTCCCGAGCTGCTCGATCCGGCCGCCGTTCATGATCGCGATCCGGTCGGCCATCGTCATCGCCTCCTCCTGGTCGTGCGTGACGTGCACGAAAGTGATGCCGACGTCGTGCTGGATTGCCTTCAGCTCGAGCTGCATCTGCTTGCGGAGCTTGAGGTCGAGGGCGCCAAGCGGCTCGTCGAGCAGCAGCACCCGTGGCTTGTTAACGAGCGCGCGCGCGAGGGCGACGCGCTGCTGCTGACCGCCGGAGAGCTGGCGTGGCTTGCGCTTCTCCATCCCTTCGAGGCCGACGAGGCGGAGGATGTCGAGCACGCGCCCGCGCACCTCCTGACCGCGGAAGCCACGGCGTCGTAGGCCGAACGCGACGTTCTCGAAGATCGAGAGGTGCGGGAAGAGCGCGTAGGACTGGAAGACGGTGTTGACGTCCCGCTTGTAGGGCGGGCGGCCGGTGACGGGCTCCTCGCCGAGGTAGATCGTTCCCGCCGTCGGCTCCTCGAAGCCGCCGATCATGCGCAGGGTCGTCGTCTTCCCGCAGCCGGAGGGCCCGAGCAGCGCGAAGAAGCTGCCGCGCTCGATCTCGAGCGAGACGGCGTCCACGGCGACGACGTCGTCGAAGCGTTTCGTGACCGTGGCGAGGCGAACGTCCGGGCTCGTCGTCCGGGCTCCGGTCTCCGGAGGCGTGGCCTGTTCGACGGCCATCACGCGGTACGCGCGGGCTCGAGGGCGTCCTGCACGCGCGCGCCCCAGTCGTAGAGCTGCTTCCAGAGCTCCAGATAGAGGAAGCTCTCGGTCGAGACGACCCCGCCCACGGCCCGGATGCGGTTCGTCAGGTCGAGCAGGTGGCGCCGGTCGGCGCAGACGAGCTCGACGAGGATGTCGAACTGGCCGGCGGTGATGACGACGTAGTCCGCCTCGTCCCATTTCGCGATCTCGTCGGCGACCGGCTCGGGTGCGCCGGCCGTGCGGATCCCGACCATCGCCTGCGCGTCGAAGCCGAGCCCGAGCGGGTTGGTGATGCCGGTGACCTGGAGGATGTTGTCCTCGCAGAGCCTGGCGTAGCGCGCGCGAATGGTCGCCTCGGAGACGCCGACGTTCGCGGCGATCCGGCGGAACGGCTCGCGGCCGTTCTTCTGCAGCGCCTCGATGATGCTCTTGTCGACCGCGTCGACGTGGCGCGGACGGGTGACCGCTCCTCGTCTGGGCTCCGCCTCCTCGCCGCGCAACGCGCAGCGATTAGACCACGGCGCCTCGCATTGCGTCAACCACCTAAGAACTCTGCAACGTTTCTTCCACAGCCACGTCCGGCGGGGGCAGGCGGAGGGACAGCCCCTCGCGGTTCGCGCGCCCGCGGCAGCCCCTCGCGGTTCGCGCGCCCGCAGGCGCGGTTCGGAGACATGTCCGAGCCGGGCTAGTCGATTTTCGCCATCACGTGCTTGATCTGCGTGTAGTCCTCGAGCGAGTACGCCGACAGATCCTTGCCGTAACCGGACTGCTTGTAGCCGCCGTGCGGCATCTCCGAGACCAGCGGGATGTGGTCGTTGATCCAGACGGTCCCGAACTGCAGCTTCCGGGCGGCGTTCAGCGCCCGGCCGATGTCGCGCGTCCACACCGATGCGGCGAGGCCGTAGTCCACGCCGTTCGCCCACTCGATCGCCTGGTCGTCCTCGGCGAAGCGCTGCACGGTCACGACAGGCCCGAAGACCTCGCGCTGGACGATCTCGTCGTCCTGGCCGACCTCGGCGATCACGGTCGGCTGGACGAAGAAGCCGCGGTCGCCGTTCGTGCCGCCGCCGGTAAGCACCTTCGCTCCCTTGGCCCGGTCGAGGAAGCCGAGCACGCGCTCCTGCTGGGCCTTCGAGATCACGGGGCCCATCTCGATCTCGTCGCCCTCGGCCGGGTCGCCGACGTGCAGCGACTCGACCGCCGGCACGAGCTCGTCGAGGAGCTTGTCGTAGATCTTGGGCCCGGCGACCACGCGCGACGCAGCGGTGCAGTCCTGGCCCGAGTTCCAGTAGCCGGCGATCTTGATCCCCTCCGCGACGGCCGCTGGGTCAGCGTCGTCGAAGACCAGCACCGGCGCCTTTCCGCCCAGCTCGAGATGGACGCGCTTGAGCGTGTCCGCCGCGGCGCGCGCGACCTCCTTGCCCGTCGCAATGTCCCCGGTGAGCGAGACCATCCGCACGTCGGGATGCCGCACGATCCCTGCGCCTACCGGCTCCCCGTCGCCGGTGATCACGTTGAGCACGCCGGCCGGCAGGAGCTCCCCCGCCAGCTCGGCGAAGCGCAGTGTCGTCAGCGGCGTCTGCTCGGAAGGCTTCAACACCTGGACGTTGCCGGCCGCGAGCGCGGGCGCGAGCTTCCAGATCGCCATCATCAGCGGGTAGTTCCACGGCGCGATCCCGCCGACGATCCCGAGCGGCTCTCGCCGGACCATCGACGTGTAGCCCCGCATGTACTCGCCGGCCGACTTGCCCTCGAGCAGCCGCGCGGCGCCGGCGAAGAAGCGGAGGTTGTCGGAGCAGACCGGCAGTTCGTCCTTCGCGTACGAGAGCGGCTTGCCGACGTTCTGCGACTCGAGCTCCGCCAGCTCGTCCGTGTGCTCGTCGATGGCATCGGCCAGCTTCAGCAGCGCCTCGGCGCGCTCCGCCGGGGTCGTCTCGAGCCACTCCGGCAGAGCGGACTTCGCTGCCTCCACGGCCCTGTCGACGTCGGTCTGGGAACCGCGCGGTACCTCCGCGATTGTCTCGCCGGTCGAAGGGTTCAGCACCTCCATCGTGGCGCCCTCGACCGCGTCCACCCACTCTCCGCCGATGAAGTTCTTGCGCTGCGAAACGGTCACGCTCATCTCAACCTCCCGGTCGCGTCCCGAACCAGCCTATCGCGAGCCCAGCAGCCCCGACTCGTGGGTTAGCCGCTGCGAGATCACGACCGGTATCACCGTCAGGACGATCACGACGAAGACGACCGCGTTCACGATCGGGAGCTGCTGGCCGCGCTGGATGTTGTCCAGGATGAAGATCGGCAGCGTCGTCTGCGCGCCCGCGGTGAATGTGGTCAAGATCACTTCGTCGAACGAGAGCGCGAACGCGAGCAGCCCGCCGGACACGAGAGCCGTCGAGAGCACCGGCCACGGTCCGACGCGATTATCGCTTGGCGGTGCCGGGAGCGCACGACTGCGGCTCGCCTTCACAGCAACCGAGCTTCAGGAGGCACCGGGGGCACTGCCAAGTTCCGTGCCGCCATTCCATGGCCGCGCCGCAGCGCAGGCAGGGCTCGGCGGAGTCGCGCTTCCCGTCCAGGAGCGCGACTTTAACGGCCGGCTAAGACTGCGCCGACGTGTGCAGGAGGCTTTCGACGTCCTGCACGCCCTGCACCTTGCGCGCCTTGCCCACGAGCTCGTCGATCAGCTCCGGCGAGTCGACCTCGCCGCGCAGGACGATCTTGCCGTTCTCGGCGTTGACGTTGATCTTCCCCTTCGGGACGTCCGCCTCGCGGAAGATCTCCGACTCGACCTTGCGTGCGAGCGTCACGTCGTCGGGCTGCGGCTTGGGCTCCTCGCACAGGTGGGTCGTCTTCTGCTTGAGCGCGTGGGCCTCCGAGACGGTCCCGCGGACGAGTCGCCCGCCGTGCCGGCGGAGAACCGCCGTGAGCCGGTCGGCCGCGACCTTGCGGCGGCGCTTGCCGTTGTCGGGATCGAAGAAGTAGGAGAGGCCGGCGCCGAAGGCGATCAGTCGGAAGCGCCGCACCTCAGTCGCCCCAGTCGAAGTCGCGTGAGCGGCTCCAGAGGCTCTCGTCCTCCACACGCTCCTCGCCGGGCCAGGCTTCGGTATGTGGCGCCTCGGTCGGGGCAGCCGGCTCGTCGCCGTCCATCGTCTCCTCGAGCCGAGCCTGCTCCTCGGTCTTGAACAGTGGGTGGTTCTCGAATGGGTCTTCGGTCTTGTACCGGTCCAGCGGCTTGTCAGCCTCGAGCTCGGAGTTCCGCTCCTTCAGCTCGAGATGGTCCTGGATGACTTGCGCGAACTGCGACGATGATTCCACCGGGACGCGTCCTCCCCTCGTCTGGGTAACGGCGGCCGATTCTAACGCCCTCAGGCGCGGTGCGCGCGCGGCGTGGCCGTCGCCACGCGGTTCTTGCCGGCCCGTTTCGCCTCGTAGAGGGCGCCGTCCGCGGCCGCGACGAGGCTCTCGGCGCCGCCGGCCTCCGGAAAGGCGGCAACCCCGAGGCTGACCGTGACGTGGATCCGCGTTCCGTCGGGAGCGAGGATCGTGCGCTGCTCGAGAGCGAGCCGCGTCCGCTCGGCGAGGCGGGTGGCTCCTTCGAGGTCGGTCCCCGGCAGGACGATCGCGAACTCCTCGCCGCCCCAACGCGCCGGCAGGTCGACCTCGCGGACGCAGTCGCGCAGCGTCCGTGCGAACTCGACCAGGACGCTGTCACCGACCGGGTGGCCGAAGCGGTCGTTGATCGATTTGAAGCCGTCGAGGTCGGCGAGGGCAAGCGCGACGGAGCCGCCGAAGCGCTGCGCCCGCAGCAGCTCGCCGGCGAGCTTGTCCTCGCACTGGCGCCGGTTCGGGAGCGTGGTGAGCATGTCCACGAGGGCCTGCCGCGTCACGATCCGGTGGAGCCTGGCGTTCTCGAGCGCGACGGCCGCGTGGGCGACCAGCGTCGCTGCGATCCGCCGCTGCTCCTCGGAGAACTCCCAGCCGGAAATCGTGATCGTGCCGAAGCTGTGCCGGCCGGCCGTCAGCGGCAGCTCGAAGCGCTCACCCTGCTCCGAGAGCGCGCCGCTCTGGACGATCTCGCCGCCGAGCCCGACGACCAGGCCTCCGGTCGCCCCGGTCGCCTCGACCACCGTCTCCACGATCAGCCTGAGGAGCTGGTCGACATCGTGCGTCGCCGCGAGGGCCTCGCCGAAGCGCACCGTCGTCTCGCGCAGACGGGCGCGCTCCGCATCGAGCTCCGCGACGCGCGCCTCGAGCTGGTCGGCCATCTCGTTGAAGGCGCGGCCGAGCCGCGCGAACTCGTCACGCCCCTCAACCGGGACGCGGCGCTCCAGCCGGCCGCGGGCGATCGCGTTGGCGGCATCCGCGAGGCGGCCCAGAGCCACCACGATCGAGCCGCCGATCACGTAGGCGACGAGGCCGATCAGGATGAGCGAGCCGAGCACTCCTAGTAGTAGCCGGCGGTCGAGCGCGGCCACGGCGTCATCGATCTGGCTCTGGGGCGAGAGCAGGGCCAGCGCTGTCGAGCCGCCCCGTTCGTCGCGGCTCGTCGCGAGCGTTCGGTAGCGCTTCCCCGCGACCGTGACGGTCCTGGCGCGCAGGGCCGTGGGCAGTCGCTCCCCGCGCAGCTCGGGGGAGCCGCCGACGACGACTCCGTGATCGACCACGACGAGCGTGTCTCCCCCGGAGAGGCCGGCCCGGCTTCTGAGGCTTGCGAGCGAGTGAGGGTTCAGCGGAACGCCGGCGACGAGGGTCCCGAGAATCCGGTGCGGGCTCGCCACGGCCACCTCCGTAGTCGGTCCGATCGTCCTCGCCGGGACGGTGGTCAGGAGGCGTGACCGCAGCCACGGGCCGCGCGTGTTCGCGAGCAAGCGGCGGAGCGCAGGCTTGTCTCCTCGTTCCAGCGCCTGCTGGAAGCTGGGGCTCGCGGCGAGCGTTCTTGCCGTGCCCGCTGCGCGCTCGACCTCGTCCTTGTGCGAGCCGAGCACCGCGCGCAGACCCGCCTCGAGGCGGACGTCGACACGCCGCGACTCGCTGCGGTGGGCCATCGAATGCAGCCCCAAACCCGCCGCTCCTAGAGGAAGCAGCGACACGAGCAGGAAGTACGCGACGAGCTTGACCTTGAAGCTCATTCAGACCCCAGGTTTAGGTTCAGGTTTGCCCCAGTTGCGCCGATACCACGCTACAGTGGATCGGCAGAAACAGGCGACAGCGTGAGCAGAATCCTGACGACATTCATCGTTTCGCTCGCACTCGGGGCGGGGATTCTCGCCGCTGCCAAGTTGCCCGCGCTCGTGATCAACAGTGCGCGGACGCCCGCGCCGAGGCTCGCGCTCGCGCCCGGCGCAACGAAGACGGTCGTACGCGCCGACCCGCTGCCGACTGCGAAGCGCGCCGTCCACGTCGCACCTCGCGGCGTGTTCTCTCCGCCTGCTGCCACCACGTCGTCCGCTCCCGCCTCCGCCGCGATCACGCCACCTGCCTCCCAGCGCCTGGTATCGGCGCACCCGTCGCGTTCAGTTCGAACGCGCACGCCGCCCCCTCGCCCGCAGCCTCCTCCTCCGCCCCCACCGCCTGCGCCAGCGCCTCCTCCGCCGCCTGCACCGATCCAGCCGAACCCGCCCCCCACCCCGGAGCACGGGAAGGCGAAGCCTGCGAAGTCCAAGCACGCAAAAGCGGCCAAGCCGGCCAAGTCTCATAAGGGCGACAAGCCCGACAAGCCGAAGCCTCCCAAGCCGCCGAAGGGTGACCACGGCCACGGACACGGGAATGGCGGCCACGGCGACAACGATCACGGCCACGACAACGATCACGGCCACGACAACGATCACGGCCAGGGCCAGGGCAACGACAACGGCCACGACTCCGGCAACGACCAGCACGGCCGAGGCCCGAAGCACTAGCATCCCAGCCGTGGCGCGCTTCCGGCGACTGCGCGGGGCAGGGGCCTTCGGGCTGGCAATGACGCTGTATGACGTCTGGACGCGCATCCCGCCAAAGCAGCGTCAGCGGATCATCAAGCACGCGCGCAAGCACGGCCCGAAGCTCGCGGCACGCCTGGTCAAGGCCCAGCAGGCCCGCCGCCGGCCGCGGAACTAGCTCAGGGCTTCGCGCAGGATGCGGTCCTGCTCGCGCAGGTGGGCGGTCGGGTAGCCCTCGCTGGGGCTCGCCCGCCAGGGCCGTCCGACGAAGCGGAGGGTGACGCCCTCGGGCAACGCCTCTTCGAGCCGGTGCCGGATCGCGCGCCAGGCACCCATGTTCTGCGGCTCTTCCTGCGCCCAGACGAGCTCTTCCAGGTGCGGGTACGAGCGCACGAGCTCGACCGCCGCCAGGACCGGGAACGGGTAGAGCTGCTCGAGCCGGCCGAGCGCGAGCCACGGATCCTGCCGGCGCTGCTCGTGGCCGGCGAGGTCGTAGTAGAGCTTGCCGGAGCAGAGGACGAGCCGCCGGACGTTCTCCGGCGAGACGTCCGGATCGGCCAGCACCGGCCGGAACGAGCCCTCTGTGAGGTCGCTCGGCGGCGACGACGCCTCCTTCAGCCGCAGCAGCCCCTTCGGCGTCATCACGATCAGCGGCCGAGCACTCGGACCGAGCGCCTGGCGGCGCAGGAGATGGAAGTACTGCGCGGCCGTGGTGCAGTTCGCGACGCGGATGTTCTCCTGCGCGGCGAGCTGGAGGAACCGCTCGAGCCGGGCGCTCGAGTGCTCGGGCCCATTGCCCTCGTAGCCGTGCGGGAGCAGCAGGGTCAGGCGTGACGTCTGGCCCCACTTGGAGAGCCCCGAGACGATGAACTGGTCGACCGCCACCTGCGCGCCGTTGACGAAGTCGCCGAACTGGGCCTCCCAGCAGACGAGCGTCTCGGGCGCGGCGACCGAGTAGCCGTACTCGAACCCGACGCAGGCGAACTCGGAGAGCGGCGAGTTGTGCACCTCGAACGACGCGGCCGCCTCGCGCAGGCTCTGCAGCGGCGTGTAGACCTCTCCGCTCTCGGCGTCGTGCAGGACGAGGTGCCGGTGCGAGAACGTTCCGCGCTCGGTGTCCTGGCCCGTCAGGCGGACCGGGATCCCTTCGACGAGCAGGCTCGCGAAGGCGAGCTCCTCCGCCTGGCCCCAGTCGATCCCGCCCTCGTCGAGCGTGGCACGGCGGCGCTCGAGCTGCTTGGCGAGCTTCGGGTTGACCGTGAAGCCGTCGGGGACCGAGAGCAGCTCCTCGTTGAGAGCCCGCAACCTGTCCTCCACGACCGCCGTGACGACGTCGGAGTCCGTCGACGACGGGATTCGGCCTTCGTAGGCGACGGCCGGCACGCCCCCGCCGAAGGTTGCCTTCAGACGTTCGTGCGCCTCCTTGAGCGCCTTCTCGACCTTCTCGGTGAGCGCCTCGGCCTCGTCCTCGCCGAGCACTCCTTCGGCGACGAGCTTCTGCGCGTACTGCTCGCGCACGCTCGGCTGGCGCGCGATCCGCGCGGCCATCAGCGGCTGGGTGTACGCGGGCTCGTCCTGCTCGTTGTGCCCGTACCGGCGGTAACCGACGAGATCGATCACGACGTCGGTGCAGAAGCGCCGCCGGAACTCCATCGCCAGGCGCACGGCCGCGAGCGCCGCCTCCGCGTCGTCGGCGTTGACGTGCACGATCGGGAAGTCGAATCCCTTGGCCAGGTCGCTCGAGTAGCGCGTCGAGCGCGCGTCGGCCGGATCGGTCGTGAAGCCGATCTGGTTGTTCGCGATCAGGTGGAGCGTGCCGCCGGTCGAGTAGCCGATCAGGTCCGCGAGGTTGAGCGTCTCCGCGACGACGCCCTGTGCCGGGAAGGACGCGTCGCCGTGGATCAAAACCGGCATCGCGACCGACGAGTCGTGGTAACCGGTGCGCGAGGAGCGGTCTGTCTGCTCGGCGCGAGTCTGGCCTTCCACGACCGGGTCGACCGCTTCGAGGTGGCTCGGGTTGGACGCGAGCGTGATCGCGATCTCGCCCGCGGGGGTGGTGCGTGTCCCTTCGGCTCCGAGGTGGTACTTGACGTCGCCCGTGCCGCCCTCCGGATCGGACGCGACCGCCTCCAGCGTGCGCTCCCCTTCGAACTCCCGCAGGATCGACTCGTAGGGCCGGCTGAGCACGTGCGCGAGCACGTTCAGGCGGCCCCGGTGCGCCATTCCGATCACGACCTCGTGCGCGCCCTCCTCGGCGGCGAGCGCTACGGCCTCGTCGAGCATCGGGACCATCACGTCCAGGCCTTCGATCGAGAACTGCTTCTGGCCGAGGAACGCCCGGCGAAGGTACCGCTCGAAGCCCTCGACCTCGGCGAGGCGCTCGAGCAGCTGCCGCTTCTCCTCGGGCGGCGGCGCTTGCCGGTAGCGGCCGGACTCGATCGCGGCCCGCAGCCAGACGCGCTGCTCGTGCTCCGAGATGTGCTCGACCTCGTACGCGCTCGTGCCACAGTAGATCTCCTGGAGCTTCGGCAGGACGTCCGCGGCGGTCTCGCCCTGAACGTGGACACCGAGGAGCTCGGCCGGGATCCTCGCCTGCAGTTCCGGCGTCAGCTTCGGCTCGAGGCGCTCGGGCTCGAGGGCGGGATCGCCGACGGGTTCCGAGCCGAGGGGGTCGAGCCTGGCGGCGAGGTGGCCGTGGGTGCGGATCGCCTCCACGAAGGAGACGGAGGCTGCGACTCCGCCGAGGAGCTCCTCGTCGACGGTCGGTTCGGCCGCGGCAGGCTCGGGGGGCGGGGCGGGCGGCGCAGGTGCCGGCTCGGGGGGAGCGGCGACCTGGCCGTTTCCGTCGCCTGCCGCGCGCACGACCTCCAAGAGGCGCGCGAGCCCGGGATGCGTCGCGACGAGCTCGCTCGAACCGCTCTCGAAGAGCGTGCGCCACTCGGCCGGGACCGCTTCAGGGTTCTCGAGGTACTGCTCGAGCAGGGCCCGGGCGTAGCCCGCGTTCAGTCCGTCGACTTCTTGCATTGCCACAGCTTTGTTGTAGCAGGCAGGTTCCCTGCCGCGACGCGAGTCAAAGGCCCTAGAAGATCGGGTTGTTGGTGATCACCGCGACCGCCATGCCCGCGACAAAGCAGGCCCCGCCGACGATCAATGCAGTCGCAGCCAGACGCGCGTGGCGCCCGCCCATCGCAGTCGCGATCAGCGCGAGAGCGATCGCGAACGGAATCACCCGAACGGGCCGGTAAACGAGCCCGAGCAGGCTGGCGAAGAGGGCGAGGGAGGCGAGAAGGCCCGCGATCGTGTCGGACGGGCGCTCACGGACTTCCGGCGTGCTCACGACGGCTGCCCAGCCCGGCGCGACCGCTGCGCCGTGCGGAGCGGGGAGCCGTGCGGCCCTCGGCGCGGCCGGCGACCTCGCAGCGGCCGCCACGGCGGACGCGGCTCGGGCCACGGCCCCTGTAGCTCGGCCGGCAGCAGCGCCGGCTCCGGCGGCTTCGGCTCGGCCTTCACCGCCCAGTAGACGACCAGCCCGAGGTAGACGATCGGGATCTTCAGGATGACCATCATGAAGACGAACTCCCAGACCACCGGCCGCAGTGTACGGGAGGTTGGCGGCTTCGCGAGGCACTCCGCCCTTACTCTTGGTCGTCCAGCGGTGTCGGGCAGCGAGCAAGCGGGACGGAGCGCGGAGCGCACACGCGTACTCCCATGTCGAAGGTGGCGACGTAATGCTTCTTGCCGACGTGGTAGTAGAGCTTCAGCTTGCGATAGGAGAGCTTGCCTTCCCGTAATGGGCTGACTCCGACGAGGAGTGCGACATCGTCGTCGAAGCTGCGGTAGGGAAGAACCCGATAACCGTGCAGGGGATGAAGCGCCCCTTTCAGGCCCGGCGGAGGGAACTGGCGAATCAGGCCGATGCCCCCGCCAGGTCGGTCGCCGCTTCTGAACACGAACGGCCCGAGGATCCGAAGACCCCCCGTGCGGTCGACGAACTCGACGCGGTCCAGAACCGCCGGCTCCTTCCCGTGATTGTCGAGGTTCGCGGCGCCGTACGTACCTAGCTCTGCGACGCTCATGGGCATCGATGCGCCCGTGTGGCACTCCGGGCACGCAAGCGGACCGCCAGAGGCGATGCCGCCGTCCGAGCGAGCGACGAGCCAAACCGCGCCGAGGGCGAGGACGGTCACGGCTCCTGCGACGAGGGCCAAGCGTAGAAGCCGGGAGCGGGGGTCGACGCTAGCCACCGGCGAGGATCCGCGTCGATCTGGCTGGGATAGCGTCGTTGCCGCACAGGTAGTGGAACCGCAACCGGCGGCCGAAGTGGTACCGGTAGGTCACGCGCGAGGACGCGCCGCTCCGAGCGCCCAGCGCCAGCCCGTTCGTGCCGAACCCCACTGTTGCGCCCGCGCCCCAGAGCCGCAGCTTGTACCGGATCCGCTGGAAACTGCTGTCAGGCCCGAAGGTATTCCGATACTCGCGATAGGTTGTCAGGCACTGGTGGAGGTACCGGGACTCGTCGGCGCCCGGGAAGATGCCGCCCCACCACTCCTTCGGCTCGATCGTGTACCAGGTCGAGCAGATCTTGCCCGTCCAGGCGCTGGTCCGGACGTGCCGGTACATCGAGTACTTGAAGACGGTCAGCAGCCTGTGGGCCCAATCCTCCGTCGGGTTGGTTTCGGAGACGGACGTGCTGTCGGCACGGGTCACGTGCTTGAAGACGTAGGGCGCCGCATGCCAGCCAGCACCGAGGTTGATGCCGAGCGAGATGTAGCTGTCAGCCCGATTTCCGACGGCGTACGAGAAGGTGCCCGTTGCGTCCTGGGCGACGTGGAGCTCGCCGATGACAGTGTTCTGCAGCTCCGACGACACGTACGTCTTCCGGTCGTACGCGGCGTGACACGGTTCCGAGCCGACGTCCGGGCCGCCCCCGGCCATGATCGACGCGCCCGGTTGCGGATCGAGATCGACATCCTCCGGGAGGATCGGGTACCGCGGATCGTGAGCATCGACTTGAACCACCTGTTCCGGCGTCATCCAGGTGTCGACGCCGTTCCACTTGCGAGGAGCCACCGCGTAGTACGGCACGTCGCCGGCCGTCCCCTCGACCGCGAAGTTCGCCCAGCCGTCCTCGTCGACGAGGTCGTCGCTGTACGCGACGCGCAGGACGTAGAAGCCCTCCGAGTCGGTCGTCGCCCGGTCGAGCGGAGCGTCCTGCGTCGCCGACGTGTCGGGGTCGAGGTCGCGGTAGAGCGCCACGCTCGCGCCCGGGACCGGGGAGCCGTTCAGGTCGCGGACGTGCCCTTGGGCAGCGACCGGCCGGTCCGCCGGGGGTGGCGGCGGCGGGGAATCGCCGGGGATGATCGCGTTCGAGCTCTGGGCGTACGGCAGGTAGCAGCCGTAGTCCTCGTCGCACGCCGAGACGCCCGAGCGGATCTCGTGGCCCAGGTCGTCCTGCTGGATCGTGTACGTGAAGTCCGCGGGGGCGCCCTCGACCCAGTCGGGGCCGCTGATGACGACGCCGTCGCGCAGCCATTCCTTGTAGAAGCCGGTGAACGGCTCCCCTCCACACGTGCTCCAGGCTCCGCCCGTGGAGGTGATCGTGTCCCCGACGTGCGCCGGGTTAGGGGCGCTCAGCACCGGTCTTGCGCCCAAGGTGATCTCCCCGTACCAGCAATCCGGCCCGGCAAATGCGTTGCCGCTCGAGAGAAGGATCGACGTAGCCACGGCGATCGCGACCCCCACGACGAGCGGGAAGGTTGGCGGTTTTCGAAACGCGCGACGAAGCATCTCGGGCTCCTTTCCGGGGGCGATGAGTCACCTCCCATCGACTCCTGTCGAGGGTAGGCGTGTCCGTCACGCGGATGTGAAACGGAAAGGTGCCGAGAGTGGAACATCTCTCGGTGCAGGTCCTAACGGGAACCGCGAGGCCTGCCTAGTGGCCGTTTCGGACAGGTCCGAAGCCGCCGCCGCCGGGCGTCTCGACCCGCACGAGGTCGCCTTCCGTGAGCTCCCGCGTGACCTTTCCGGCGATCTCTTCTCCGTTCAGGAAGTTCCGGCCAGGCTTCCCGGGCTCGCCGTCCCGCGCTCCTGCAGGGGCGCGCCGCCGCCGCTCGCCAACCAGCGAGAGACGACACGGCTCCAGCACGCGCAGCTCGCGAACGACTCCGTCGCCGCCGCGATGCGTCCCGCCGCCGCCCGACCCGAGGCGCAACTCGTGGCGCTCCACGCGCAGCGGGTACGCGAGCTCGAGCGCTTCGGTGGGCGTGGACAGCGTGTTCGACATCGCGACGTGCACGCCGGAGGGCCCGTCGGCGTCCGGACACGCGCCCTGCCCTCCGCCAACCGTCTCGTAGTACGTGAAGCGTTCGTTGCCGAGCGTGAGGTTGTTCATCGTTCCTTGCCCTTGAGCCGGCACCTCGAGCGCCCGGCCGAACGCGGTGAAGACGACGTCCACGATCCGGCTGGACGTCTCGACGTTGCCGGCGGCCACTGCGGCGGGCGCTCGAGCGTTCACCAGGCAGCCCGCCGGAGCGCTGACGCGCACCGGTGCAAAGGCTCCGCCGGAGGCGGGAATGTCCGGGTCGGTCAGGCAGCGCACGACGAAGTAGCAGGCCGAGCGGGCGACCGCGAGCGGGCAGTTGAGGTTGCCGTCGTGCTGCGGCGCGGTTCCCGTGAAGTCGATCTCGAGCTCGTCGCCGGAGACCGTCACCGCCGCACGGAGCTCGAGGTCTCGGCCGTCTGCCGCCTCGAGGAAGTCGGCTGCTTCGAAGCGGCCGTCCGGCAGCCGCGCGAGCGCCGCACGCACGCGGTGCTCCGAGTACGCGTAGAGCTCGTCGCTGGCGGCCTCGACGCGCGCGCTGCCGCGCCGTTCGCAGAGCTCGTCGAGTCGCCGGCCCGCCAGCCCGTGCGCGGCCAGCTGCGCCCGCAGATCCCCGCGCCGCTCGTCGGGGTTCCGCATCTGCGCGACGAGCTGCTCGAGGGCGCCGGCGAACGGGTCGTTGAGGATGAAGACGTCGTCCGGCGCGGGGTCGTGGGCCCGCACCGCAGAAACCGCGTCGGGCATCGCGCCAAGGTGGACGGGGATGTGTTCCGCTTGCGCGACCATGCGGCCGTGCCGGTCGAAGAGTGCCGTCGAGCAGTCGCGGCGCTCCTTGATGTTCGCCGAGAAAGCGGAGCGGATCAGGACGGCGCCCATCTCGTCCGCGATCGAGCGAAGAGCCGCGCCGATCAGCTGCAGCTCAAGTTCCACTATTTCCACGCTTTCGTGACAGATCCGTGAGCCGGAGCGTGCTACTGGTCCCATCCCTAACCCCCACCCACCCCTGGGGGAGCCAGCTTGTGGCGCCTTCGAGGTCGATTCGCGTGGGGCCGTGCACGTTCAGCGGCTCCGCAGGCGGGAGCTCCAGCTCCGGGCCGCTCCGGATCTCCGCCGTGCGAACCGCGACGAGCTCGATCCCGCGGCCGCGATCCGCGTAGCCGTACCGCGCCTCGTGCGCCCGGTGGAACGCCTCGGCCAGATCGGGCTCCAGCGGCACGGTCAGCTCGAACGACTGGCCGCGGTAGCGCAGGTCGGCCTCGCCCTCCGCGGGGAGGTCGCCTGCCTCGTCGAGCGGGCACAGGTACGACTCCACGCGATCGTGGCGCTCGTCGCCCGCCGCCAGCCCGAGCGCCGAGAGGACGCCCGCCGCCCCCGGCACGAGCACCGTTCCGATCCCGAGCTCCTCCGCAAGCGCGCACGCGTGCAACGGGCCTGCCCCGCCGAATGCCACCAGCGCGAAGTCCCGGGGATCGTGTCCGCGCTCGACCGAGACGAGCCGCAGGGCCCGCAGCATCTCCGCGTTTACGACTTCGATCGCCTCCGCGGGATCGATTCCCGCGAGCGCGCGCTCGGCGGCCGCGCGGTCGAGCTCGATCCCGCCGGCGAGCGTCTCCGGCAGCCGCCCGAGCAGCAGGTTCGCGTCCGTCACGGTCGGACGTTCGCCGCCGCGCCCGTAGCAAGCCGGCCCCGGCTCCGCGCCGGCGCTCTCAGGCCCCACGCGCAGCGCGCCGCCGGAGTCACGCCAGACGATCGAGCCTCCGCCCGCGCCCACCGTCTGGAGGTCGACGGTCGGCAACCGGAGCGGTAGGCCGGCGACCTCCCGTTCGGCCGTCCGCCCCGCCTCGCCGCCGCGAATCAGGCAGACATCGGTCGATGTGCCTCCCATGTCGAGCGAGATCGCGTTCTCGATCCCTTCCGGGCCGGCAATCCGGGCTGCGCCGACCACCCCCGCCGCCGGCCCCGAGACCAGCGCAAACGCCGGATGCGCCTCCGCCTCCGCCAGCGTCGCCACACCTCCGGAGGAACGCATCACGAGCGGCTCGGGCAAGGCGGCGTCCGAGCATGCCTGACCGAGCGCAGCGAGATAGCGCGAGACGACCGGCCCGAGGTAGGCGTCGACGGCGGTCGTCGAGGCTCGCTCGTACTCCCGGAACTCAGGGGCGAGCTCGTGCGAGGCGACCACCCGCGCGCCCGGCAGCCGTCGCCGAAGCTCGGCCGCGACCGCACGCTCGTGCGCGGCATCGCGAAATGCGAACAGCAAACAGACCGCGACCGCCTCGACGTCCGCGCCCAGCTCCGGCAGCGACTCGGGCGCGAGCGGCTCGAGGACTCCGTCGGGGCCGATCCGCTCCCGCACCCCGTAACAGCGCTCGAGCGGCACGAGCGGCTCCGGATGGTCCTCGCAGAGGCGGTAGAGGTGCGCGCGGTTCTGGCGTCGGAGGTGGAGCATGTGCTCGAACCCGGCCGTGGCGACGAAGGCCGTGCGTGCGCCCTTCCGCTCGAGCAGCGCGTTGGTCGCCGCGGTCGTCCCGTGGGTGAACCGCTCGACGTCCGCAGCACCAACGGCGCGGGCCGCCGCGACCACCGATTCCTCCTGTCGCGCCGCCGTGGGCACCTTCGCTGTGCGCAGCTCTCCGCCGTCGAGCAGGACGGCGTCCGTGAAGGTTCCGCCCACGTCGACGCCGAGCACGGTCATCGCGGCTCAGCCGGTCTCGGCCAGAGTGCGGTCGAGCGCCTCGACCAGCCCCTCCGCGTGCTCGTCGCGGAATACGAGCGGTGGCCGGATCTTGAGGACGTTGCCCAGACGGCCTGTCCGGCCGATCAGGACGCCGCGTTCCCGCATCGCGTTCACGACGGCTTCGGCGACCTCGGCCGACTCGAGCTCGACCCCGATCAGCAGGCCGCTGCCGCGAACCTGGACGCACGGGAGACCGTCCAGCGACGCGAGCAAAGCTCCGCCCACCTGCCCGGCCCTCTCGACGAGCCGCTCGTCCTCGATCACGTCGAGCACCGCCAGCGCGGCCCGAGCCGCGACCGGGTTGCCGCCGAACGTGCTGAAGAGCCTCGCCTCGAACCTCTCGACGATGTCGCTGCGGGCGATCACCGCCGCGACCGGATAGCCGCTGCCCATCGGCTTGCCGAGCGTGACGGCGTCGGGCTCGAGCCCGTAGCGCGCAAAGGCCCATAGGTGCCCGCCCAGGCGTCCGTGCCCGGCCTGCACCTCGTCGGCGACGAAAAGCCCGCCGGCCGCGTGCGTCTGCTCGAGCACTATCTGCAGCTCGGACGGATCCGGGATGTGGACGCCGTCGCTCGTGAAGGCGCAGTCGACGAAGGTGGCCGCCAGCCCGACCCCGCGCCCGTCCAAGCTCGCTATGGCGCGGCCGAGCTCGCTCGCTCCCGGGGGGCCGACTGTCTCGACATGCTCCGGCCGCCGGGACCCGAGAGGCCATTCCTCGGGCGAGAGCTCCGCGATCGCCGTCGTGACGCCGTGGTAAGCATGCTCGGTCACGATCGCGCCGCGGCGCCCCGTGGCGGCGAGTGCGAGCCGCCACGCGATCTCGTTCGCCTCGCTCCCGGAGTTGACAAGCATGACCGTGTCGAGCCCGGAGCCCGGCGGCATCGACGCGACCAGCCGCTCGCCGAGCTCGATCAAGGGCTCGTAGAGGTATCGCGCGTGCGTGTTCAGCGCGCGGGTCTGACGGACGACGGCCTCGGTGACCCGCGGGTGGCAATGGCCGACGACGGGAACGTTGTTGTACGCGTCGAGCAGCCGCGTCCCGTCGGCCTCGAACAGCCACACGCCTTCGCCGCGTACGACGTGGACCGGTCTGTTGTAGGTGAGGTCCGTGAGCGCCGGCCCGAGCGTCTTCCGTCGCCGTCGCGCCAGCTCGCCGCGCGGAACTGCCGGCCGGGCCGCACCGAGCCTGTAGGCGACCTCGACCGCCCCGATGGCGTCGAACACCTCCAGGAGCTGCCACGAGTCGGCGTCCCACGCCTCGATGTAGTCCGCGTTCTCGGGGTAGCGGCCGGCCCTCCAGGCGCTGATCACGACGATGGTCGCGAGCCGCGCCGTCACGAGATCGCCGAGCACGTCGAGCTCGTCCGGCTCGAACGCGCTACAGGACGCATAACCGTCGACCGCGATCCGCGCGATGCGGAAGAGATCCTCCTCCGGCCGCGCGCGCAGGAGCGAGGCGAGGCCGATGGCGAAGTCGCCCACGACGGCCGAGTGCGCGATGTCGCCGAAGTCGACGATGCCGACGATCCGCCCGCGCTCGTCGAACAGCATGTTGTCGACGTTGAAGTCGCCGTGGACGACCTGCGCGCGCAGGCGTGGCCACCGCTGGAGGACGCGCTGCTCGTAGCGTCCGAGAACCCGCTCGAGCAGACGGCGGCGGCTTTCCGCCGGCACCGAGCCGAGCAGCGGCCGCAGCCCTGCCGCGTGCTTGAGGTCCCAGAGCAGGTGTCGCCCCGCGGCCGGATGGAAGAAGCTGCGCAGGGCGAGGTTCAGCCGCGCGTGCGTCGCGGCGAAGTCGAAGACCGCGTCGTCGCCGAGCTCCGGGCCCGCCGTCAGTCCGTGCAGGCGCTCGAACAGGCGCACGTAGTGGCCGCGAGCCTGCACAGCGGGTGTCGGCCGCGCAACCGGAAGGCCCGAGTCGATCTGGGCGATGTGCAGGATCGCCTCCCGCTCAAGGTCGAGAACCGCAGGGTCCTCGCCGCTGTTCGAGATCTTCAGCACGCCTCCGCCGCCAGCGCCGTCGTCGATCAGGAACGCCTGGTCGCGTTCGCTGCCGAGCGCCGCCGCCGTCCCGGACAGGCCGAAAAGCTCGGCAGCGATGTCCTCCGCCTCTTCGGGCGAAAATCGCGGCGGATCTGCCTCGAGGACGCTCGCGGCCATCCGGCCGATCCTATGCTGCAAGACTTCTGACATGGAGCTTCCTGAGAGCGCGAGGGAGCTGCTCGAGTCCGATGCGCTCGCGCACCTGGTCACTCTCAACCCGGACGGATCGCCGCAGGTGACCTGCGTCTGGGTCGGCCTCGACGGCGACGAGCTCGTCTCGGGTCATCTCGCGCTGACGCAGCGCAAGCTCGAGAACGTTCGGCGGGATCCGCGCGTCGCGCTCTCCGTGGAAGGCACGCGTCTCCACCCGCCGGGGCTGAAGGAGTACCTCGTCGTGCACGGGCAGGCGCGGCTCGTGGAGGGCGGCGCACCCGAGCTGCTGCAGCGACTGGCCGGCGTCTACCTCGGCCCGGACGTCAAGTTCCCGCCGATGGACGATCCCCCGCCGGGCCAGGTCATGCGCATCACCGTCGAGCGGATCGGCGGCGTCGGCCCCTGGAGGTCGCAATGAGGATCGAAGCCAGGCTCGAGGAGCTCGGCCTCGTGGTGCCGGGGCCGGTGCGGGCGCCGGAAGGCGCCCGGCTGCCGTTCTCTTTCGCGCGTATCGACGGGCGTCGCGTCTACCTCTCCGGGCATGGCCCACAGGCACCGGACGGGTCGCTCACCGGCCCGCTCGGCAAGGTCGGAGCGGAGGTCTCCGTCGAGGAGGGCTACGAGGCGGCGCGCGCGACGGCGCTCTCGATCCTCGGGACGCTCCAGCGGGAGCTCGGCGACCTCGACCGCGTGTCGAGGTGGCTCCGCGTCTTCGGAATGGTCAACTCTGCCCCGGGCTTCATCGAGCAGCCCTCGGTGATCAACGGCTTCTCCGATTTGATTCTCGAGCTGTACGGGCCGGAGGCCGGCCAGCATGCGCGCTCGGCCGTGGGCATGGCGGAGCTGCCGTTCGGTATCCCGGTCGAGATCGAGGCCGAAGCCGCGATCGACTAGCGATGATCGCGCTCGAGGAAATCGAGGCCGCGCGCGGCGGATCGCGGGCACGGCCGTGCGCACGCCGCTCGTCCGCCTCCAGGATGACGGTGCAGCAGAAATCTTCCTGAAGCTCGAGAACCTGCAGCCGATCGGCTCGTTCAAACTGCGCGGCGCGGGGAACGCGTTCGCGCTCGCCGACGAACACCGGCTCGCCGCGGGAGTCTGGACCGCGAGCGCCGGCAACATGGCGCAGGCCGTCGCCTGGCATGCGCGGGAACGCGAGCTTCCGTGCGCCGTCGTCATACCGGAGACGGCGCCTCAGACGAAGCGCGACGCGATCGCGCGCCTGGGCGCGGAGCTCGTCGAGGTGCCGTTCGCGACGTGGGTGGAGGTCTTTCGGACGCGCTCCTATCCCGGGATGGAGGGCTTCTTCGTCCATCCGTTCAGCGACCCGGCCGTGATGGCGGGCAACGGGACGATCGGCCTGGAGATCGCCGAGGACCTGCCGGACGTTGAGGCCGTGCTCGTGCCCTACGGGGGCGGCGGCCTGTGCTGCGGGATCGCCTCCGCGTTGCGGGAGCTCGCTCCGGACTGCACGGTTCACACCTGCGAGGTCGAGACAGCGGCGCCGCTCGCAGCCTCTCTCGAGGCGGGGGAGCCCGTCGAGGTCGCCCACAAGCCGAGCTTCGTCGACGGGATCGGGGCGCCGACGGTCTTCCCCGAGATGTTCGAGCTCGCGCGGCAGCTCGTCGACGGGTCGATCGTCGTTGGCTTGGACGAGATCGCGAGCGCGGTCCGCCTTCTGGTCGAGCGGAACCGCGTGGTGGCCGAGGGAGCTGGAGCAGCGTCGGTGGCGGCCGCGCTGACAAGGCAAGAGGGCAAGCTCGTTTGCGTCGTCTCGGGAGGGAACCTCGACACGGCGGTCCTGCAGACGATCCTCGCCGGGAAGACGCCCTGAGCCGTGCACGTTCACGAATGACGTGAAGAAGCGCTGGTCGGCAGAGCTGGAGCTCGTCGGGGCCGGTGGCGAACGGGTCGACCTCTGGCGGACGCTCGCATCGCACGGCGTCGCCGACCTGCCGCCGAACGTGATCGACGAGGAGGCCCGCACGCTGGATACGACGCTGGCCCTTCCGCGCGGCCGCGCCCGGACGATCCGCATCAGCGGGGGCCGGCCCGGGTTTCGTCTTCGAGGACGTCGTCAAGACGATCTGCACGACCAACTGCGCCTGGTCGGCCACCGTGCGGATGACCGGCGCTCTCGTCTCCCAGCTCGGAGTCGAGGCTCCAGACGGACGGCGCGCGTTTCCGACGCCCAAGGCGATGGCCGCCGCGGACGAGAGCTTCTACAAGGACGTCGTCCGCGCCGGATATCGCAGCGCCTACCTGCGCGCGCTGGCTGCGGACGTCGCCGAAGGGCAGCTCGACCTCGAAGCGCTGAACGATCCGGAGCTTCCGGACGACGAGGTTGCGGCGCGGTTGCTGGCACTGCCGGGCTGCGGGCCGTACGCGACGGCGCACATGATGATGCTGCTGGGCCGCTACTCGCGCCTGATCCTCGACTCGTGGACCCGGCCGAAGTACGCGCGCCTGAACGGTCGCAAGGCGGGCGACAGGACGATCGAGCGGCGCTTTCGCCGCTACGGCGACTACGCCGGGCTTGCGTTCTGGCTCTACCTCACCAGAGACTGGGTGGAGGAGCGGCCGATTTGATGGAGCCGACGGGATTCGAACCCGTGACCTTCTGGCTGCCAGCCAGACGCTCTCCCAACTGAGCTACGGCCCCTGGGCCCGCAGAGTGTAGCTAGGCGGTCGCCGAGGCGAACTCCACGCTCGGGACGTCGCCCCACAGCTCCTCGAGCCGGTAGTAGTCCCGCGCCTCGGGAGTGAAGACGTGGAAGACCACGTCGAGGTAGTCGGCGACGATCCAGCGGCCTTCCGGCCCGCCCGCGACGGACGCGGGCAACGAGCGCTCCTCCTGCTTCAGCCGGCCGTGCACCTCGTCCCAAATCGCCTTCGTCTGGCGCGGGTTCTGGCCGGTCGCAAGCACGAAGAAGTCCGTGTAGCTGCACACGGGCCGCATGTCGAGGATGAGAACGTCCTGCGCCAGCTTCTCCTGGGCGAGGCCGGCGATTCGGCGGGCGTGTTCGATGGGTGTCAGTGGCTCGTCAGGTCCTTTCCTGCTTCGGGCCAGTGTAGCCACGATAGAGGCCGCGCTCTCGAATCGCCTCGGCCACGGCCTGAGGGACGAGATCGTCCACCGGCTCGCCGTGGGTGACCCGCTCGCGCACCTCTGTCGAGGAGACGTTCGGCGAGTCGAGCTCGAACGAGACGACGCGGTCGCCGTAGCGCGCCAGATCCGGCGGCGGGTAGCCCGAGCGCGTCCCCACCGCCAGCCGCACCCAGCGCAGGACCTCGTCCGGCTCCTTCCAGGACGGGAAAGCGGCGCCCTCGTCGGCTCCCACCACGAAGAGGGCGTCGCCGAAGCGACCGCCGCGGACCGCGTCGACGGTGAACGCGCTCTCGTCGAGCTCGACCGCCGCGGGCAGGTCAGCGAAGGCCGCCTGCGCAAGCTGCAGGCGCGACTCGGCATCCGCCACCACCGGCCGGTGCCCCGGCCGCGCCGCGACGAGCACGAGGAGCCCGGAGATCGGCAGCTGCGCGAGGGCAGCCCGCGCGAGTGAGACGTGCCCGTTGTGCGGCGGGTCGAACGTGCCCCCGAGGATCCCCGTCACTCGAATTCGAGCGCCTCGCCTGCGACCTCGACCTCGTCGCCCCGCTTGGCCCCTGCTTCCCGCAGCGCCGCCTCGAGCTGCTCGTCGCCGGGCGGAGTGCCAACGACGCGGAAGCCGCGGTCGGTCCGCAGAATCCGGAACCCCCGGCGTGGATCCGGCTGCGGGCGGTAGACCAGGAAGTCCGCCAGCCCGGATTCGTCCGGCGCCGAGTCCACCTGCTGGGGAACGAGGCTGAAGAGGGCTCGTCGAAGCTCCGGGATGCCCTCGCCTGTCGCGCACGAGACGCCGAAGACGCCGACGATCCGTCCGTCGTCCAGCGGCAAGGTGGGCGGCGAGCTGAGGAGGTCCAGCTTGTTCAGGACGACGGCCTGCGGGCGCTCGGCGAGGCCGGCTCCGTAGGCGCGGAGCTCGCGGTCGATCGCCTCGAAGCGCTCCGCCGGGTCGCCCTCGAAGGCGTCGATGACGTGCACGAGCAAACGCGCGCGTTCGAGGTGCGCGAGGAACTCGTGCCCGAGCCCCGCACCCTCGCTCGCGCCCTCGATCAGGCCCGGGACGTCGGCCACCACGAGCTGGCGCTCGTCCGAGTCGACGGTTCCCAGCACCGGCTGGATGGTCGTGAACGGGTACGCGGCGACCTTCGGCGTCGCGTTCGAGATCCGCCGCAGGAGCGACGACTTACCCGCGTTCGGGAGCCCCACCAGCGCGGCGTCCGCCAGCAGCTTCAGGCGAAGCTCGTACTCCGCCTCCTCGCCGGGAAGGCCGGTCTCGGCGAAGCGAGGCGTCTGGCGCGTCGACGTGGCGAACCGCCGGTTGCCGCGGCCGCCGAAGCCGCCGGAGGCGAGCACGACCCGGCTGCCCGGGTGCGCGAGATCGGCGACGAGCTGGTCGTCCGCGTCGAAAACCTGTGTGCCGACCGGGACGCGCAGCTCGACCGTCTCTCCGGCCGCGCCGTGCTTGCCCGAACCGCCCCCGCCGCCACCACGGCCGGCGGCAAAGCGTCGGCGAGAGCGGAAGGCTGAGAGGTCCCGCAGGTCGGGGTTGGCGACGGCCACGACGTCCCCGCCGGGCCCACCGTCCCCACCGTCAGGGCCGCCCTTCGGCACGTACTTCTCGCGCCGGAAGCTGAGCGCGCCGTCGCCCCCACGCCCCGCCTGCACGTGAATGCGGGCGCGATCGTGGAACACGCGGAGCTACGCGTCGACGACGGCGATCGTGCGGCGCAAGCCGCTCGTCTTGAAGACGACGCGGCCGTCGCGCTTCGCGAAGATCGTGTCGTCCCGGCCGATGCCGGCGCCGGGGCCCGGGCGGAAGCGCGTTCCGCGCTGGCGGACGATGATCGTTCCCGCCGAGACGCCCTGGCCGTCGAAGACCTTGACGCCGAGCATCTTCGGCGCGGAGTCGCGTCCGTTCCTCGACGATCCGAGTCCCTTTTTGTGAGCCATCTAGCTGTCCTTCCTTGCCTCGAGCGCTGCCAGCGCTCCCTTGCGCTTCGCGTGCGCCTGTTCGTACTCGAGCGCCGCGCCGACCTGGTCCGCCGACCAGCCGCCGATGTTCTCGGCGATCTCCTTGACGGTCATGTCGGCGTAGCCGGCCGGAAGCTTCGCGGGCTCGGCGGCCGCCTCCTTCTTCGTCTCCTTCGCCGCCGCCGCGCGCTTCGTCGCGATGGATTCGATCTCGATCTGCGAGAGCTTGGCGCGGAACCCCGTGTGCCGGCGGTAGCCCGTCTTGGGCCGGTACTTGCCGATCCGGATCTTCTCGCCGAGCTGCGTCCCAACGACCTTCGCCGTCACCTGCACGCCCTGGGGCGCCAGCTCGAAGGCGCCGTCGCCGCCAAGCATCAGCACCTCCGGATGGAAGGTCTTGCCTTCCTCGGTCGGCACGCGGTCCACGAGCAGCCGCTCGCCCTCGCGGACGCGGTACTGCTTCCCGCCCAGTGAGATGATCGCGTAGCTCATGGCGTCAAAACGCGGGCTGGACGCCCGCGGATCCGCCAGTCTAGCCAAGATCGGAGGCAGCGAGGCTTGCCGGGAGGTGGTCGAAGCCCCGCCGCGGGAGTATTGTCGCCAGCGACCGATGAGCGTCCAGGGCTGGCGCAAGATCGCCTCTGCAACCTGGGGACGGCCGAACGATCCGCAGATCTACGGCGACCTCGAGGTGGACGCGACACGGCTGCTCGAGTTCATCGAGCAGGCGCGAGCGGCGACGAGCGTCCACGTCACCGTCACCCACGTCGTCGGGAAGGCGCTTGCGCGCGGGCTGGCGGAGCAGCCGGACCTGCTCGGTGGGCGCCGCGGCGCCGAGGCGTCGGTTGAGATCTTCTTCGTCGTCGCGCTCGGCGAAGGGAAAGAGCTCTCCGGCGTCAAGGTGGCCGACGCCGACCGTAAGTCGCTGGTCGAGATCGCCGAGGAGCTGGTGCGGCGCGCTGCGCGGGTGCGCTCGGGAGGGGAGTCCGAGATGGGCATGCCGAAGCGGCTGCTCGCCGTCACGCCTGTCTGGTTGCTCCGGGTGCTGCTGCGTTCGGCCTCGTGGCTGACGGGCGAGCGCGGGATTGATCTCACGCGGCTCGGCCTGCTGCGCCGCGCGTTCGGCAGCGCGATGGTGAGCTCGGTCGGCATGTTCGGCGTCCAGAAGGCATACGGGCCGCTGGCGGCGCTCTACCGCATCCCGGTGCTCGCGCTGGTTTCCGAGGTCATGCAAAAGCCCGTGGTCATCGACGACCGCGTGGAGGCGCGGCCGATCCTGACGGTGACCGCGACCATGGACCACCGCTACCTCGACGGCGCCCACGCTGCCGCCCTCGCGCGGAGCGTGCGTGCCTACCTCGAAGATCCGGCGCGCTTCGAGCCGCTGCCGGAGCGTGGCGCGGCGGAGAGGGCCGGCGCGTGAGCCGCATTACCGAGAGACCGTGGACGAGGTTCTACGGCGACGTTCCGGAATCGCTCGAGTACCCGAGGGTCACGCTCTACGAGGCGCTCGCCGCATCGGTCGAGCGGCGGCCGAACGAGGTCGCGATCGACTTCCTCGACGCGAAGCTGAGCTACCGCGAGCTGCTCGACGCCGTCGACCGCTGCGCCGCCGCCCTCGGCGCGCTTGGGCTCACCGCAGGCGACCGGATCACGATCTCAACTCCAACCTGCCCGCAGGGCGCGATCGCCTTCTACGCCGCGGCGAAGCTCGGCGTCGTCGCCTCGATGATCCATCCCCTCTCGACGGCCAGCGAGATCGAGGGCTACCTGACGCGAAGCGGCTCGCGCGTCGCTCTGACGCTCGACGCTCTCTACGCCCCGTTCGCCGAGGTTCGCGAGCGCACGCCGCTCGAGACGCTCATCCTCGCGCGGATCCCGGACTACCTGGGGGCGCTGAAGCGACTCGGGTTCTGGCTGACACGCGGCCGGAAGATCCCGCGGGTCCTGGCCGACCCAAGTGTCGTCTGGTGGTCCCGGCTGCTGGACGAGGACCACCCTCAGCCCGTCACCACGCCGACGAGCACCGACGATCCGGCCGCGATCCTCTACTCGGGCGGCACGACGGGGGAGCCCGAAGGGGATCGTGCTCTCCCATCGGAACTTCATCAGCGAAGGCCTGCAAGTGGCGGCCTGGGTCGGCCTGGGGGAGCACGACACCGTCCTTGCAGTGCTGCCGCTCTTCCACGGCTTCGGGCTCGGAGCGCTCGTCAACGCAAGCCTCCTCAGCGGCGCGAGGGTCGTGATGGTGCCGGTCTTCAGCCCGAAGGTCGTCGCTGAGCTGCTGCGGTCGAAGCAGCCGACGGTGACGGCGGGGCCCCCGACGCTGTACGAGTCGCTGAACCGCGACCCGTCCCTCCAGCAAGCGGATCTCTCGTCGCTCCGGGCCGCGTTCTCGGGCGCGGACGCGCTGCCGGAGCCGGTGCGGGAGCGCTTCGAGCAACTCGTCGCCGACCGCGGCGGCGAGGTGAAGCTACTCGAGGGCTACGGGCTGACGGAAGCCGTCACGGCGATCATGGCGATGCCCCTGCACGAGCGGCGGGCGGGAAGCATCGGCGTCCCCTTCCCGGACATGCTCGCGAGGATCTGCGAGCCGGGGGCGGCGGCGGAACTCGCGTCGGGTGAGGAGGGCGAAATCTGCGTCGCGGGCCCGGCGGTGATGCTCGGCTACCTCGACGACCCCGACGCGACGGCGGCGGTGCTGAAAGAGCACGAGGACGGGCGGACCTGGCTGCACACCGGCGACCTCGGTAAACGAGACGAGGACGGTTTCTTCTACTTCACGGGGCGCCTGAAGCGGATGATCAAGTCGTCCGGCTTCAACGTCTACCCGGCGCAGGTGGAGGCGGTGCTCTACCGGCACCCGGCCGTCGCCGAGGCCTGCGTGCTGGGGGTCCCTGACGAGGCGCAGGGCGAGCGGGTGAAGGCATTCGTGGCGCCAACGAACCCCGAGCGCGCCGGCCCCGAACTCGGCGACGAACTGATTCGGCACTGCCGCGAGCACCTGATCAAGTGGTCGTGCCCGCGGGAGGTCGAGTTCCGGCGCGAGCTCCCGAAAACGAGAGTCGGCAAGATCGACTTCACGGCGCTTCTCGAGGGCGAGCCGGAGGGCGCCGCCGCGCCGGGACGTGACTGAGCCGACTCGCGCGCCCGAGAGAGGTGCGGAGGCGGAGAGAGGGCTCGGGCTCGTCGAGGTGTTCGCCGTCTGGACGCTGCTCGGCGTGTTCGGCGGCGCGATCTTCTGGACCTACGCGCGGCTGCCGGCGCGGGACTTCTTCCACGTTTCGACGAGCGGCCCTGCAGGGGGTGCCGGGCGCGCGCTCGTGTTCCTCAACTTCCCCGTCGCGCTCGTGGCCATCGCGCTCGCGCTCATCGCCGTCGACCGGCTCCACGGACGTCTAGCGACGACGGTCGCGGTGCTCGCGATCCTCCTCTGCGCAGCCGTCTACTGGCCCGGCGTCGTCGACCAGCGCGACCTCGACGGCCGCTGGGTGAACGCGATCGCAGCCGTCGGAGTCGCTCTCGCGCTCGCACTCACACTGGCGGCGGCGCGCGGCGGCATTAGGGCGGTCCGCCGCGCTCCCGGCGACCCTCTGCGCGTCCTTCTCGCGGTTGCGATCTTCTTCTTCGCGCTCGAGTACGTCACGGGCGAATTCGGCGTCTTCGTGAACCGGATCCCCGGCCTCGGTTCGATCTTCCTGGCGCGCCAGCAATGGGCGAGCTTCGGGTACGACACGCTCCGGCCGGCCGTCCACCTCGGCCATCACCACGGCTTCGACGGCGCCTTGCTCGCACTTTCGGCGCTGACGCTCTCGCGGACCCTGGGCACCCTGCGTCACCGGCGCGTGCAGGCGTTCCTCGGCCTGTATCTCGCCGTTATGTTCGCCTACGGCCTGGCGAACCAGGTCCAGGATGTCTGGGGCGAGCAGCTCGTCAAGCGCGGCTGGATCGACGCCGCGATTCCGAGCTTGCTCGTCCCGGCGCCCGAGCCTGCCTTCGGAGCCGTGGTCGCCGCCGGTGTCCTTCTATACCTGCTGGTGTTCCGGCGAATCGGCGCGGGCCTGGTAGTGCGCGGACGGCCTGTGCCCGCGTCGGTGCTCCTCCTCCCCGCCGCTGCGGTGGCGGTCCTCGTCGGCCTGGGCGCCGCCGCGGACGGCCGGACCGTCCGTTCGCCCGGTCCGACCGCCGCCGAGGGCACGGAGTTGCAGGCGGAAGGCCGGATCGCCTTTTCGATGGTCGACCACGGCTGGGACGTGATGGTCGCCCGCGGCGACGGTCGCAGCTTGCGGAACCGCACACCGGACAACAACCACAACCTCGCGCCCCGTTGGTCTCCAATGGACCGGCGGCTCGTCTTTCAAAGCGATCGCGCCGGCAATCCCGACGTCTACTCCGGCGCGGAGCGTCTGACCGCCGACTCGGCGAGCGACGGCGAGCCCGCCTGGTCGCCGGACGGACGCCTGATCGCATTCGTCAGCACGCGCGACGGCAATCGCGAGATCTACGTCATGCGGGCCGACGGCCGCGGGCAGCGGCGCCTCACGCGCAACGGCGCCGACGACCAATGGCCGCGCTGGTCGAATCCCAGGAGGATCGTCTTCCAGAGCAACCGCCACAGCGACGATGACCTCTATGCGATCGGTGCAGACGGCACCGGGCTCCAGCGGCTGACGAACCTGCCCGGTGACGAGCGGACGCCGGCGCCCTCCCACCGGGGAGCGCTGGTCGCATTCGCGAGCAACCGCGCCGGCGACTACGACCTGTATGTCGCCCACGCCGACGGCACGGGCCTGCGGCGCTTGACACACGATCCCGGAGAGGACTTCGGGCCCGCCTGGTCGCGCGACGACCGGTTCCTTGTGTTCACCAGCAACCTCGACGGGCGGGATCAACTCTTCGTCGTCCGCGCGACGGGCGGCGGGCTCGCGCGCCTGACCGGTGTCCAGGCGGACAAGGACGCTCCGGACTGGGGCTAGGCTCGTCGCCGCCGCGCTCGTCTTGGCGCTCGGGGCGGTGGCGATTGTCGCCGTGGCAGACCAGCGCTCGTGGCCGGCGGCGCAGCTCGACGCGGTAGCGGTGCTTTCGGTGACGGAACGCACCCCTCTGCTCGCCTGGGCGGCGCGTGTCATCACGCTAAAGCCGCAGGCTCGGGAGGCCTCGGTCGGCGGACAGCCGTCCGTGCTCGTGCGGCCGGGCGGACGCGGTCCCTGGCCGGCGGTCGTGTTCATCAACGGCGCGACCCGGCTCGGCCGGCACCACCCGAAGGTGCTTCGGCTCGCGCGCGGGCTGGCCCGCGTCGGCTTCCTGGTGGTGGTGCCGGACCTTCCCGGGCTGCGCCTTGGCGAGATCACGCCCGCAACGGCCGACGCGACGGCGCGCGTGGCCCTGGCGACGGCTGCTCGTCCGGACGTGCGCGGCGGACGGGTGGTGCTTGACGGCGTCTCCGTGGGGGCGTCGCTTGCGCTGCTCGCCGCCGAGCGGCCAGGTCTGGCCTCGCGGGTGACCGTCGTCGGTGGCGAGGCGCCCTGGACCGACATGAAGAGGATCATCCGGCTCGCGACGACCGGCCGGTACAAAGGGCGGCCGTACGCGAGCGACCCGTACGCCGCGCTGGCAATCGCGCGCTCGCTCGCGGCGGGCCTGGCGCCCGAACGCGGCCGTGCCAAGCTCGTGCGGCTGCTCGAGGGAGTCTCCGACGACGATCCTCGCCCGCTCGCCGGGCTACGAGCAGGCGAGTACAGAGACGGAGCGGGTGCCCTCGTCAAGCTTCTGCTCAACCGTGACCCGAGCCGCTTCGAGCGCCTGTACGCGGCTCTTCCTCGGCGCGTGCGGGAATCGGTCGCAGCGCTTTCGCCGCTGCGGGAGGCCGCCCGACTACAGGCTCCGGTCGAGCTCGCCTCTGCGCCGCACGACAAGTACTTCCCACCCGCCGAGTCCCGCGCGCTCGCCCGCGTGGCTCCGCACGTCCACCTGACGGTCACCTCGACCCTCGATCACGCCGTCCCTCGCCCTTCGCTCCGCGACCTGCGCGATCTCTTCCGGATCGACGGTTTCGTCGTCCGCTTCCTGCACGCGGCGCGGCGCTGAGTCGCTCGAGCGCGTCGAGGGCGAGCGCGACGGCCTCTCGCAATGAAGGCCGCTACTCCGGCGCTGAGGCCTTCGCGGGGCTCTTGCGCCTACGACGGCCGCCGCGGGAGCCACGCCGGGTCTTCTTCTTCGGCTTCGGAGCCTCCGCGCCGTTCTCGGCCACCGCCCCTGGCTCGGGCTCCGGCTCCTCGGCCCGGCCGAGCTCCGGGTCGGGCACGTGGATCTTCGGCCCCTCCCCGTCTGCAGCGGAAGCCGTAGTCGCCTCGGCCGGCTTCTTGCGCCGCCGCCGGCCACCGCGAGACCCGCGGCGCGTCTTCTTCTTGGGCTTCTGCTCGTCCTGCGCCGGCTCCTCGGCCTTCGCCTCGGCCTCAGTCTCGGGCTCGGCCGTCTCGGGCTCGGCCTCCACCGCGGGCGCCTCGAGCGGCTGCTGCTGCTTCTGCTGCTTGCCCTTGCGCGCGGGCGGCTTGCGCGTCGGCTTCTCGGCCTCGCCCTCGGCGGTAATCGGCGCCTCCGGCTGCTTCGTCTGGCTGACGAGGCTTGCATACGCGATCCCGTCGAACACTCGCTCGATCCGCACCTTCGCCTTCTTGCCGACGAGCCGCGCGGCGCCGCCCACGCATACGGCGAGCCCGTCCAGCTTGCCCACACCTGCGTTCACGTCGTGCCGCCCGACCTCGACCAGCTTCAGCTCCGTCTCGGTGCCCTCCTTCACGGGCGCCTCGGGCGCGAGACGCTCGAAGGTGCCCTGGTCGAGAACCTCGAAGTGGTCGGTCGACGCGTCGGCCCGCGACTCGATCAGGAAGCGACTCCGCGTCTCCTCCTCGATCGCGGCGAGCCGCGCCGCGCCCGGGCCGATCAGGATGCCCGCGACCTTCTCGTTCAGAGCGACCTTGAACGCCTTCGTCCGAGGTGCACCGGCCGCGAGATTCCGGAGCCTGCGCTCGGCGTCGACCGCCGCAGATGCGTCGGAGAGCACGATTCCGTCACCGCCGCACACCGTGCACTTGCGGGTCAGGATCTCGCGCGGCCCGTCGGTGACGTTCTGGCGCGTCATCTCGACGAGCCCGAGCGGCGAGATCTCGACCACATACGTCTTCGTCCGATCGCGTTCGAGCTCGTTCTTCAGCGCCTCCTCGACGGTCGCCCGGTTCTTCGGGTTCGCCATGTCGATGAAGTCGATGACGATGATCCCGCCGATGTCGCGCAGCCGCAGCTGGCGCACGACCTCCTTGACCGCCTCGAGGTTGTTCTTGGTGATGGTGTCTTCGAGCCGCCCGGCCGAGCCCTTGCCCCGCGAACCGACGAAGCGGCCGGTGTTCACGTCGATCACCGTGAACGCCTCGGCGTAGTCGAAGATGAGGTAGCCGCCCGACGGCAGGTCGACTCGGCGCGAGAGCGTCGACCGGAGCTCCGCGTCGACACCGGACGCCTCCATCAGCGGCGCCTTGTCGCGGTGGCGGTGGACGCGCTCGACCATGTGCGGCGAGGTCTTCTTCAGGTACCCGACGACGCGCTTGTACGTGCGCTCGTGGTCGATCAGCGCGCGCTCGAAGTCGTCGGTGAACAGATCGCGGACGACGCGCAGCGGCAGCTCGGACTCCTGGTAGACGAGCGCCGGCACCTTCGCGCTCTTCGCGCGGGTCTCGATCGTCTTCCAGAGGCGCTGCAGGAACACGAGGTCGCGCTCGATGTCTTCCGCCGACGCGCCCTCGGCCGCGGTGCGTACGATCACGCCGCCCCGCTTCACGTCGAGGCCCTTGACGATGTCGCGCAGGCGCGTCCGCTCGGCGTCCTCCAGGCGGCGCGACACACCGAGGCCCTCGCCGCTCGGGACGAAGACGACGAAGCGGCCCGGGAGCGAGATCTCGGTGGTCAGGCGCGCGCCTTTGGACTTCATCGGGTCCTTGACGGCCTGGACGAGCACCTCCTGGCCGCGGCTGAGCAGGTCCTGGATGCGTCGCCCGTGCGAGCGGCCTTCGAGCTCCGGGACGACGACCTCGTCGACGAAGAGGAAGCCGTTCTTCTCGAGGCCGATCTCGATGAACGCCGCCTCCATCCCCGGCAGGACGTTGTCGACGCTGCCTTTGTAGATGTTCCCGGCGATCGAGCGGCGCTCGGGCCGCTCGAGGTAGACCTCGGCGACCTTGTCGTCCTCGAGCACGGCGACGCGCTGCTCGCCGACGTCGACGGAGATCAGCAGCTCGCGCTTGGCCGCCGGCAGCGGCGGGCGCCTGGGTGCGACGCGGCGACGAGGTGCTCGCTGCTTGCGGGCGGCGGCCCGCCGCTCGGGCCGCGAACCGTCCTTCTTGGCCGGCTCCGCCTTCTTGGCCGGCTCCGGCTTCGCCTCGGCTTGAGGCTTGGCCTGCGCGGTCGCCCCGGCGGTCGCGCCGGCGGGTGTGCGCTTGCGGCCGCGGCCGCCACGGCTTCCGCGCCGTCGGCGCTTGCGGGCTGGCTGGGTCTCGGTTGCGCCCGCTTGCGCGGGCGTCTTGGTTACGGTCTCGGCAGGGGTAGTCGGCGCGCTCGGCTGTGCGGCGCGCTCGTCACGGGACGGCTTGCGCCGTCTGAACAATCGCAACAAGTGAAAGCTCCTTGGTCGGTCGCGCGCGCGCTACGGTCGCCTGTTTCGGGGCGGTGCGCGCGCTGCACTGTCAAAGCAAAACTGGGCATGTAGTCACAGGCTAGCAGCGGGACCCGCCGTGGTCGCCCGCGTAGGCCCGGCTGTCGCCACCTCCCTGTCAGAAGAGAGGTGGCGAGCGGAGCCGCAGGGGAGGGGACCCCAGGCCTGACCCCGCCCGCCGGGCCGCTAGCGGGCGTAACCAAGGTAGCAAACGGGCTCCAGCCTAGGGGCCGCAGCTCAATCGTCAAACGCTTCGACCGGTCATTTCAGACGGACGCGCGAGCGAAGCCCGCACGTCCTGACGACGGCACCGCAAGCGGTGCCTACGCGGCTGCTGCGGGGCGGAGCTTCGCGCGCTTGGCTCGGACTGCGCGCAGCCGCTGGTTCAAGCGAGCCCACGCCCACGGCTCGACCTCGCGGTAGCGGATCGCGGACTGCGCCCGCGTCGCCTCGAGGTACTCGAACCACGCGTCGGCTTCCTCGATCAGCAGCAGCTCCTCGGCTTCTCGTCTGGCGACCATGGCGGGATCGTAGGACCGCGCCCGGACAGCACGTCACTGGGGAACCCCCTGGTTCCCCCGTGGGCCCCCTCTCTATGAAGGAGGGCCGGGTGTCAAGGCGGTCGGGCGATCGGTTCCTCCGTTTCGGTCGGTGGTGTTGAGCGTCGCTCACCTCTCTATGGCGTCGTCGCTGTCGCGGCGATCAGTTGGTTGGGGCTGCTCC
>WNGF01000981.1_pt1 | contig 55873 bp, 45 predicted proteins | sample 5400641 | NCBI WGS metagenome assembly WNGF01 (sample SAMN13153371, study PRJNA577476) | soil metagenome | isolation source: 80 cm soil or saprolite under grassland replicate 2 | place: USA:California | collected 2016-06-15
GCTGGGTCGCGGGCCCAGACATCGAAAGTGTCGAAGGACCAGTTGAAGCGCGGCGGGACTTCCAGCCGGAAGTCCCGCATCGTCGCCGCGTAGTCGGTCATATTCCGCGCCGTCACGGCACGCGCACCATGCCTTCCATGAGCCGGCGCGCCGTCCGGTAGACGGTGACCCGCTCTGCCCAGGGCTTGCCGTCGCGCATCACCACCCGTGCATCGAGGGGAAGGACGCCCGAGGGATGGCCGAGGCGCACGTCGGCCTCGTTGGGAGCCGTCGAGCATTCGCGAACCACGGTGCTGTCGATGCGCGCGGCGACAGCGAGGCACATGGCGCCGGTGAGCGCAAAGGCGCGGTGGCAATTGCCCATCGAGATGATGCGCGCGACGATGTCGGCACGGTCCGCGCCGTAGCGGAGACCATCCAGCGCAGTAAATTCCGTCGGCGCGGCCACCAGCCCGATCTTGGGAGTGGCGGCGCTGCCGGGGATGCCCATCATCGTGGCCGCCGCGACGCGAAGGGCCTCGAGCCGCGCGGACACCTTCTTGTCCGCGTCCATCGCTTGAGGCGTCTCCGTGCCCGTGAGCCCCAAGTCCTTGGCGCGAACGAAGATCATGGGGTTCGTGGCGTCCACCAGCGACGCCGTCACGCCCTCCACGGTGTCCCGCGCCCGCCCTGTCGGCAGCAGCCTGCCCGTCCGAGCCCCGCCGGGATCGAGGAAGTCTAGCGCAATGCGCGCGCCCCGTCCGGCGACGCCGGGCAGCTCGAAATCGCCTTCGACCGCAGCCTCGCCGCCGGCCACCGGCACGTGGGCCACGATGATCTTCTTGGTATTGGTATTGTGGATGCGGACCACCGTCTCGCCTTCGATTGCGGGGACAAGTCCTTCGTCGATGGCGAATGGCCCAACGGAGGAGGAGCAGTTGCCGCAATTGCCCGTGTAATCCACGACGGGCTTCGACACCTCGACCTGAGCGAAGGTGTAATCCACCTGGGCGTCGGGATGGCTGGGCGGCCCGATTATGCAGGCCTTGGACAGCGAGGAGATGCCGCCACCGAGGCCGTCCAACTGGCGGCCGTAGGGATCGGGACTGCCGAGCGCCGCGAGGAGAACCCGGTCGCGCTCGGGTCCGGCCGCCGGCAGATCCTTCTCGTGGAAGACGAGGCAGCGGCTCGTTCCGCCGCGCATGTAAACCGCCCGGATCCGCCGCTGGGTCATGCCGCGGCCTCGAGGGGCAGGCCCCGGCGAACCGTCACCGGCGAGCCCACGGCAACAAAGGCCGAAGCGGGCGCAGCCGAAAGGCTGGACACGAACTCCCCCGCCGGCTTGGCTCACGAGCCAGGGTACGTGCTCGACACGGTACTCGACGGTGCCGCCGCCGCGTTGGACCGCATAGCCCCAGTAATGCTCGGTGATGAACTCCGCCTGGGAGCCGGGCTCGGCGCGCCGCCCCGGGCCAGTGATTTCCGCGCGCAGGCCATGCCAGCGTCCGGCATGCCGCCAGGAATACTCCACGACGCCGCGCTCTCCCGACTCGCCACGGGGTGGATCGAGGTGGTGGCGCATCGGCAGGGCGATGTAGTTCTCGTTGTAGACCAGTCGTGCCACCGCCGCGATCCCCCAGCGCGGGACGATCTCGCGGACGAAGACCACGCCGCGCCGCCAGCCGTCCAGACTGCGCCGGCGCACGTAGAAGCGCAGGTTGACCTCGTCGAAGTCGCGGTGGAATGGGACGGGCCAGCCGGCGAGGCGGGTGTCGAGGAAGCGAAAACCCACGATGCTCACGAATGTGCGGCCTTGCCAGGAATCCAGCTCGGTTCCCCGCGGGATGCGGGAACGCAGGACCCCCGGGTCGATCTCCCAGTTCAGCATGGCGAGCCAGCGCCACTCGGCGGTGAGGAAGACTGGTGCCGGCTCCATCCCCTCATCCCGCCCGGGCCCCCTCACCTTTATCCTCTCCCCCGGAGGGGGAGAGGGAGTCTCCGAACCCTCTCCCCCGAGGGGAGAGGGCAGGGTGAGGGGGAGAGGGAGATATGGCCGCGGCGGTCTGCGCCAGGAGGCCGCCGGCCAGGAGCATGTCGCGCTCTCGCGACGTCAGTGCGCAGTGGAGCTGTAGCGACTGGCCCGTGCGCTCGTTCTTCACCGTCACCTTCTGCCCAGTCATCAGCGCGCTGCGGAGACCCTGGAAGGCCAGCCGATCGTCGCGCTGGATGGCGTCGTAGTCGGCCGGGTTGTCGAACTCGAGCGGCGCGATGCCCCAGTTGATGAGGTTGGCGCGGTGGATGCGCGCGAAGCTCTTGGCCAGGACCGCGCGAACGCCGAAGTGCAGCGGCGACAGGACGGCCGCCTCGCGGGAGGACCCTTGGCCATAGAGCTCGCCCCCGACGAGGACTCCCGTGCCGGCGGCCTTGGCGCGGGCCACGAAGCTCGGATCGACATGGCGGAAGGCGAACTCGCTGATGGCCGGCACATTGGTACGGAACATCAGTGCCTCGGTGCCCGACGGCGAGATGTCGTCGGTGGAGACCTTGTCGCCGAGCTTGATGAGCACCGGCGCGGTGAAGCGGTCCTCGACGGGCCACCCGTGCGGCACCTCCTTGATATTGGGCCCCTTGAGCACCTCGGTGCGCGCAGCCTCGCTCTCCTGGGCCGGCGGCACCAGCCCCGCATCTGAGGCGACGAGCGAGGCTGGGTAGAAGCGCTCGGGCGGGGCGCCGCTTTTGCGGGGATCGGTGATCACGCCCGTCAGCGCCGAGGCCGCGGCGGTCACGGGCGAGCAGAGATAGATCTGATCGTCCTTGACTCCGCTGCGGCCGGGGAAGTTTCGGTTGAAGGCGCGCAGGCTCTTGCCTCCCGCGGCGGGCACATGGCCGATGCCGGCGCAGGAGCCGCAGGTGGATTCGGACACCGTGGCGCCGGCGGCCAGCAGATCGGCCAGCAGTCCCTCGCGGGCCATGACCTCGATGATGCGGTGGCTGCCGGGAAACATCACGAAGGAGACGGTGGGCGCCACGCGCTTGCCCTTGACGACCTGGGCCACGGCCCACATGTCCTCCCACGAGGAGTTGGTGCAGGAGCCCACCATTACCTGCTCGAGCGGCATGCCCTCGACTTCGCTCACCGGCACCACCCGATCCGGGGAGCCCGGAAGGGCCACCAGGGGCTCGAGCGTCGAGAGGTCCAGCTCGATCTGCTCGTCGTACTCGGCGTCGGCATCGGCGGCGAGCGGGCGCCAGTCCTGCTCGCGGCCCAGCAGCCGGAAGTAAGCCCGCGTCGCCTCATCCGAGGCGAACACGCTCGTCGTCAGTGTGAGCTCGGCGCCCATATTGCAGATCGTCGCCCGCTGGGGGAGGCTCAGCGTCGCGGCGCCGGGCCCCGAGTACTCGAAGATCTTCCCGCTGCCGCCCCGCACGGAGTAGCGCCGCAGCAGCTCCATGATCACGTCCTTGGCGCCCACCCAGGGACGCAGCGCGCCCGTGAGCCAGACGCGGACGATCCGCGGCATCGGCATGTAATAGGGCCCGCCTCCCATGGCGACTGCCACGTCGAGTCCGCCCGAGCCGATGGCGAGCATTCCCGTCGAGCCGCAGAGCGGCGTGTGGCTGTCGGTGCCCAACAGGAACTCGCCCGGGATGCTGAACGATTCGAAGTGCACCTGGTGGCAGATACCATTGCCGGGCTTGGAGAACCAGGAGCCGTAGCGGCGCGCGGCCGTCTGGAGGTAGCGGTGGTCATCGGTATTGCGGGAGTCCACTTGGTAGACATTGTGGTCGATATAGGTGACGACGCGATGCGGGCGCACGCGCGGGAAGCCCATGGCCTCGAATTGGAGAAAGGCCATGGCGCCATTGGTGTCGGTGAGCAGGCACTGATCCACGCGCAGGCCGATTTCTTCGCCGGCGATGGCCTTGCCGGTGGCCAGATGAGCGTCGATGAGCTTCTTCGCGAGACTGAGACCCATATTCGGCTCCCCCTCACCCTGCCCTCGCCCCCGAAGGGGGTGAGGGTTCAAGACTTCCTCTCTGCCGATTTCCTCCCCCCCTTCGGGGGAGAGGATAAAGGTGAGGGGGAGAGAGCTCGAAGGCCACCCTCATCGCTTGTCGAGAGACACGAAGGCGCGGCGGCCGTAGCCTTTGTAGTCGGCGCGCGGGCGGATCAGCCGGTTGTCGTCGTATTGCTCGATGAGATTGGCGGCCCAGCCGGCGATGCGCGCGGTGGCGATCACGGGCGTGAAGAGATCCACGGGGATGCCGATCGAGTAGAAGAGCGGCGCCGAGTAGAAGTCCACGTTCGGGATGAGCTTCTTGGCGGCGTTCACCTTGGCGTGCAGCTTCACGGCAAGGTCGTACCAGAGCCCCTGGCCCGACTCTCGGCAGGCCGCCTCGGCCATGCCCTTGAGGATGGCGGCGCGCGGATCGCCGGCGGTATAGACACGATGGCCGAAGCCCATCAGCCGGCGCTTCTCCGCGAGCGACTTGTCCACGAAACCGTCCACCTTGTCCAGTGCGCCCACTTCGAGCAGCGTGCGCATCACCGCCTCGCCGGCGCCGCCGTGCAGCGTGCCCTTGAGCGCGCCCACACCGCCCGCCACCGCGGAGTGCATGTCCGACAGGGTGGCGGCGATCACGCGGGTGGTGAAGGTCGAGGCGTTCAGCTCGTGCTCGGCATAGAGCACCAGGCTCGCGTCGAAGGCGCGGACGGTGACCTCCGTCGGCGCCTTGCCCGTGAGCATGTAGAGGAAGTTCGCGGCATGTGAGAGGTCCTTCGATGGCTCGACGGGCGACTGGCCGGAGCGGATCCGATGATGAGCGCAAACCGCCGTGGCGATCTGGCTCGTGAGCCGCGCCGCCTTCCTAAGATTCGCCGCGCGCGAGTTGTCGGTGGCATCGGGATCGTGCATCCCGAGGATGGCGACGGCCGCCTGCAGCGCGCGCATCGGATCCGTCTGTTTCGGCATCAGCGCGAAGGCCTTGACGAGCTCACCGGGGATGGGTCGCGCCGCCGCGAGCTCGGCGGTGAGCTGGTCGAGCTGGGCGCGCGCGGGCAGCTCGCCGCGCCAGAGGAGATAGGCCACCTCCTCGTACGTGGCCCGACGCGCCAGCTCGTCGATGTCATAGCCGCAGTAGGCCAGCCGGCCGTTCTTGCCGTCCAGGTCGCAGAGCTTGGTCTCGGCCGCGACGACGCCTTCGAGGCCTCGGATCAACTGGGTCCCTTCGGTCATGGCTGTCTCCTTGGGGCGTAGGACTTGGCGGGGATAACGGTATGCCGCCGGAGCCGGGCGCGCAAGAGCGGGACGATCAGGCCGGCCGCTTGAGGCCGAACTTCGGCAGCACCTCTTCGACATAGGCCTGCAGCGCCTCCCAGTCGTAAGGCCCCTCGCGGAAAGCGGCATTCAGTCGCTGGACGCCGGCATCGCGGTAAGCCGCGATCATCTCGATGGCGTCCTTCGGCGTCCCGCGGAAGAACCCAGTGCGCGGCTCATCCGGCTTCCAATGGGAGCGGAAGAGGGCTTCCCCGCGCGCGGCGCCTTTGGCATCGGCTCCCATGTAGAAGCCCACGTTGACCGTGCGGGCGATAGAGCGCGGGTCGCGCTTTTCTTTTTCGCACCACTGATCGAGCACCGCGCTCTTCGCCTTCCACGCTTCGGGGCCGAGGTAGGGCGCGTTCCAGCCGTCGGCATAGCGGGCCGCGGTGCGCAGGGTGCGCTTCTCGCCTACACCGCCCACCCAGATCCGCAGATGCGGCTGCAGCGGCTTGGGATTGCAGCGGGCCTCGTTGAGCTGGAAGTGCCGGCCCTTGAAGTTCGAGATCTTCTGATCGAAAAGCATGCGGAGGATCTGGACGGCCTCCTCGAGATGGTCCTGCCTCACGCCGATGGGCTCGAACGGGATTCCGTAGCCGCGGTACTCGTGCTCGTGCCAGCCGGCGCCCATGCCGAGCTCCACGCGCCCGCCCGAGAGGTGGTCGATGGTGCAGATGGCCTTGGCCAGCACGCCCGGGTTCCGGTAATTGACGCAGATGACCAGCGAGCCCACGCGCACGCGCGTGGTGTCCAGCGCGATGGCGGTCATGGTGCTGAGGGCCTCGAAGCAATCGCCATTGCCGTCCCGGTACGGCGACTCCTGGAAGTGGTCGGCCGATGAGAACCAGTCGAAGCCGCTGGCGTCGGCGAAGCGCCAGAGGCGGCGCATCTCGCTTATCGGGCCGCCCACGTGTCCCAGGTGCATGCCGAAGGTAATGGTCATGCCGTCTCTCTCTGTGATTTATTTGGTTGTGAGCGTAATCCCGCCATCGACGACGAGCGTTTGCCCCGTCACCCAGCGCGCTTCATCGCTGGCCAGGTACACCGCCGCCCAGCCCACGTCCCAGCCGGTGCCCTCGGTGCCCATGGGGCTGGCCTGGCGGCGCTTCTCGCGCATCTCCGGCCCCAGGCTCTCGACCATGGGCGTCCAGACCATGCCCGGCGCGATGGCATTGACGCGGATGCCTTTCGGGCCGAGCTGGACCGCGACGCTGCGGACGAAGCCGATGACGCCGGCTTTGGCGGCGGCATAGGCCGTGCGCCCGTGGCCGCGCAGCGCCGCCACCGACGACACGCAGGTCACGGCGCCGCGGCCGCGCTCGATCATGGGCGGCACGGCGGCCTGGGTCGCGAGCAGCATGGACTTGAGATCCACCGCCATGACCCGGTCCCATTCCTCTTCGGACGTCTCCAGCAGGTTCTTGCGGGATTCGATGCCGACATTATTGTGCAGGATGTCGAGCCCGCCGTAGCGCTCGAGCGCCGTCGCGACCATGCGCCGGCACTCTTCGGCGAGGGTGACATCGGCGGCCCAGGCCGAAGCGGTGCCGCCCTCCTTCGTGATGGCAGCAACCGTCTCTTCGGCGCGGCCGAGCTCGGCGTCCACACAGAGCACTCGTGCGCCCTCGCGCGCGAACAGGATGGCCGCGGCCTTGCCATTGCCCAGCCCCGGACCCCGCGAGCCGGCCCCGGTGATGATAGCCGTCTTGCCCGCCAGCCTCTCACTCATGGCTGCCCCTCACCCTACCCTCTCCCCTCAGGGGAGAGGGTTCGGAGACTCCCTGGTCCCAGAGGGGAGAGGGTTCGGAGGCTCCCTCGCCCCCTCAGGGGGAGAGGGTTGGGGTGAGGGGGTGGGGACGCCGACGGCCCAGACGTAGCCGTCCGGATCCTCCACCATCACTTCGCGCCAGCCATGACCCTTGGTGGTGGCGGGCTGAAGCACGCGAGAGCCCGCCTTGAGAGCGCGGGATTCGACGACGTCGGGATCCACGCCGAACAATCGCAGCTCCGCCCCGAGGCCGCGCGCCTCGCCGCCCGTGAGCCGGGAGTGCCAGGGATGCTTGTCGTAGGTGTGGTCGGCGTGCAGCATCAGCTCGGCGCCGTTCAGGTTGACCGCGGCGAAGTCGGGATCCGAGTAGTGGACGCGGGCGCCCAGCACGTCCTTGTAGAAGCCGAGCGCCCGGCCGACGTCGCGCACCAGCAAATTGGCCATGAAGACCGGCAGCATGCGGCCGTAGCGGTCCCCCGGGATCCAGGGATCGGCGGCGCGCTTTTTCAAGGGCTCAGGCCTTGAAGGCGCCGTCGATGCGCACGTCCACCAGGTAGGCGCCGCCCGCCGTCAGCCCCCGCTTGAGCGCGGGCGCGATGTCGGCCGCCTTCTCCACCAGCTCACCCGGCACGCCGAGCGAGCGGGCCACGCCCACGTAGTCGATCGCGGGATTCACCAGGTCCATGGCCACGTAGCGGTTGTCCTGCGCCGAGAAACCCTTGAGCGCGTGCGTCCGCTGCTTGAGGATGCGATAGGACGCGTTGTTGAAGATCACGAAGACCACCGGGATCGAGTCGTGGGCGGAGGTCCACAGCGACTGGATCGTGTACATGGCGCTGCCGTCGCCCACGAGCGCCACGACGGTACGCTCGGGCTGGGCAAGCTTGACGCCGAGCGCGGCTGGGAGCCCCCAGCCAATGCCGCCCCCGCGCAGGCCGAAGAAGCTCTTGGGATCGCGGGAGCGCAGCAGCTCCCGCAGCCCGATGCTCGAGGAGATGGACTCGTCCACGACGATGGCGTCGTCGGGAATCGAGTCCACCACGGCCGCGACCAGCGTGAGCGGCGAGATCGGCACGCGCCCGGCCTCGGCCGCGGCGCGCTCGCGGATCTGCGCCCGGCGCTTCTCCTGCGCCCGGCTCAGCTCGGCAATCCTCGCCCGCGCGTCTTTCAGCGCCGACGGGCTCAGCCGCTTCCTCAGCGCCTCCGCCAGGTGCGGCAGCGTCGCCTTCGGATCTCCCTGGATCGCGACCTTGGCCGGATAGTTCTTGCCGATCTCCCACGGATCCACGTCCATGTGGATCACTGACAAGCCTTCCGGCATCGGCTCGACGTCGGAGGGAAGCGACAGCGTGAAGAGATCGCCGCCCACCGAGAAGAGGAGATCGTGCGGCAACAGGAGCTGGTGAATGGGCGCCCCGAGCCGCGGGAACGGTCCCTGGTAGAGCGGATGCGTGAAAGGGAAGGAGCAGGTCGAGGGCACGCACTCGGTATAGACGGGGGCGCCCAGCAGCTCCGCGACTTCCGCCATCTCGGCATGGGCGCCGCCGTGGGCGATCGCGTCGCCCGCGATGAGAATAGGCCGCTTCGCCTTGACCAGCAGGTCGGCCGCCGCCTCCACGGCCGCCTGATCGCCGCGGATGCGCGGGGCAATGCGCGTGGGCTCGAGGAGGTCGAGCTCGCGCTCGGCATTGAGCACGTCCACCGGCAGCGAGAGGAACACGGGCCCCGAGGGATGGGCCAGCGCCGTCTTGGCAGCGCGGCGCACCGCGCGGGGCAGATCCTCGAGCCGCCTGATCTCGTACGCCCACTTGACCCAGGGGCGCGCCACCGGCGGCAGATCCGACCAGAGAATAGGCTCGGTGAGGTTCATCGACTGGTCGTGCTGGCCGGCCGTGACGATGAGCGGCGAGCCCGCCTTCATGGCGTCATAGAGCATGCCCATGGCATTGCCGAGCCCGGGCGAGATGTGCACGTTCACGGCGGCAAGCCGGCCGCCGGCCTGCGCGTAGCCGTCCGCCATCGAGATCGCTACCGACTCCTGGAGCGCCAGCACGTAGCGGATGCCGGGCTCACGCGCGAGCCCATCCATGAGCGGCAGCTCCGTCGTGCCGGGATTGCCGAACATGCACTGGATGCCTTCGGACTTGAGGATCTCGAGGAACGCCTGCTTGCCGGAGAGAAAGGGCATGAATGTCTCCTCCCAGAGCCGCGATGATAGCGCCGCTTTCTTGACTGCGCTAGTGCCGGGCCTGTAGGCTCAGGTCGCGATGACGACCGAGAGCGCGCCATTCCTGCGGGCCTGCCGGCGCGAAGCGACGGCGTTCACGCCGGTCTGGCTCATGCGCCAGGCCGGCCGCTACATGCCCGAGTACCGGGCGATGCGCGCCAAGCACGACTTCCTCGAGCTCTGCAAGACTCCCGAGGCCGCCGCCGCGGTGACGCTCCAGCCTGTCGAGCGGCTCAAGGTGGATGCCGCCATCCTGTTCGCCGATATCCTGCTGGTGGTCGAGCCGCTGGGCGTGGGCCTCGAGTTCACGAAGTCCGACGGGCCGCGGATCGCTCGCCCCATACGCTCCGCCGACGCGGTGAAGCGGCTCGAGGCCGTCTCGGTGGACGAGGCGGTGCCGTTCGTGTTCGAGACCGTGCGACTCGCGCGACGGGCATTGGACGGCCGCGTGCCGCTGATCGGCTTCGCGGGGGCGCCGTTTACACTCGCCTCATATCTGATCGAAGGAGGGCCCTCGCGCGACTTCCTCCTGACCAAGCGGTTCATGCGCGAGGAGCGCGCGGCATGGGACGCGCTGCTGGCGCAGCTGGCCGATCTCACCGCCGACTATCTCAATGGCCAGATCGCCGCGGGCGTCGAGGCCGTCCAGCTCTTCGACTCGTGGGTGGGCACGCTGTCGCCCGCGGACTATCGGGAGTTCGTCCTGCCTCATTCGGCGCGCGCCATCCGCCGGCTCTCGCGCGGGGTGCCGGTGATCCACTTCGGCGTCGGCACGGCGAGCCTCCTGCCTCTGATGAAAGAGGCCGGCGGCGACGTGATCGGCCTCGACTGGCGGGTGGATCTCGGGCCCACGTGGCAGCGGCTGGGCTACGATGTCGCCGTTCAGGGCAATCTCGACCCGGCAATCCTGCTGGCCGGCTTGCCCGAGATCCGCAAGGCGGCGCAGGACATCCTCCACGGCGCCGCCGGCCGGGCCGGGCATATCTTCAACCTGGGCCACGGCATCCATAAAGAGACGCCCGTGGAGCATGTCGTGGCGCTGGTCGACATGGTCCACGAGTTGTCGGCGCGATGAGCCGCTCGCGTATCGTCCGGATCGCCGGCCGTCTCTCCGTCCTCGCGATGGGCTTCCTCGCTGCGGTGTCTTCCGCTCACGGGCAGCAGGCGCCGAGAGTCGCGCGAGTAGGGTTCCTGAGCTCCAGCGCTTCGGGGTCCCTGGGGCCGACCTCCATCCTGGCTCACCTGAACGCACTCGGCTACGTTGCCGGCAAGGACATCGTCTCCGAGTACCGCTCCGCCGCGGGGAGAGACGAGCGCCTTCCGGCGCTCGCCGCCGAACTCGTCCAACTCAAGGTGGACGTCATTGTCCCGGCGGGGAGGCCAGCGATCCTGGCCGCGAAGGCGGCCAGCCGGACCATCCCGATCGTCATCGCGGCCGAGGGTGACCCCGTCGCCGCCGGGCTGGTCGCCAGCCTTGCGCGTCCCGGCGGGAACGTCACGGGCATGGCTGTTCTCCTGCCGGAGCTCAGCGCGAAGCGCCTGGAGCTGCTCAAGGAAGCGGTTCCACGGCTGACCCGCGTTGGCGTGCTGTGGAATCCGGGTGACGCGGACCGGGTCGAGGAGTGGAACTCGGCACGCGCGGCGGGCCGAGCGCTCGGCCTCGAGGTGGAGTCGCTCGAGGTGCGCAGCCGGGAGGACCTCCGGCCGGCGGTGGTGTCGGCCAGGAAGAAGCGTGTCGGCGCCCTGCTCGTGCTGGAGGGCCTGGTGACCGGAGGCAACCCGAAGATCGTCACGGACGCGGCGGCCCAGAACCGGCTTCCGGCGATGTATCCGAGACGGGTGTTCGTTGAAAGCTTCGACTACACCGGTCTCATGTCCTATGCGCCGGACTACCAGGATTTGGGCCGTCGTGTCGCGTCCTATATCGACAGGATCCTCAAGGGCGCCAAGCCCGCTGATCTGCCCGTCGAACAGCCAACCAAGTTCGAGCTGGTCGTCAATCTCAAGACAGCGAAGGCCCTTGGGTTGAGAATCCCACCCTCGCTGCTCGTGAGAGCCGACCGGGTAATCGAATGACTGGGCCTGACTCCGTTTTGCTCATCGCATTCGGCGGGCCGGAGAAGCCGGAAGACATCCGGCCCTTCCTCAAGAACGTGGCCGAAGGGCGAGCGATCCCGCCGGAGCGCCTCGAGGAAGTGGCCCAGCATTACGAGGCGATCGGTGGCCGCTCGCCGATCAACGACCTCACCCGGCTGCAGGCCGAGGGGCTCCGGCGCGCCTTGCGACGCGAGAACCGCTTCGAGCGCGTCTACGTCGGCATGAGGAACTGGCATCCGTACCTGCATGAGTCCCTCGCGGAGATGAAGCGAAACGGGCATCTGCGCGCGCTTGGCATCATTCTCTCCTCCTTTCAGACCGAGGCGTCGTGGGACCGGTACGTCACCGATGTGGCGGGCGCCCGCGCCAGGGTAGGAGCCGGCTGCCCCGAGGTGGCGTTCGCCGGACAGTGGGCCGACCACCCGCTCTTTCTCGACGCCATGGTGGACCGCGCGCGGACGGCCCTCGAGGAGGTTGCCGCGGAGCGGCGCGCGGGGGCGGCGCTGATCTTCACGGCCCACAGCGTCCCGGTGGACATGGCGAAGGACTCGCCGTACTCGGCTCAGATCCAGGCGGCCACGGCGACGATCGCCGGCCGCCTCGGTCACCAGCGCTGGCTGCTCGCCTACCAGAGCCGGAGCGGCTCGCCGCGCGAGCCCTGGCTCGAGCCCGATATCGGCGACGTGCTGCGCGCGCTCGGGCACGAGGGCGTGACGGACGCGGTGGTGGCGCCCATCGGCTTCGTCTGCGACCATGTCGAGGTGCTGTACGATCTCGATATCGAAGCGCGCCGGATCGCGCGCGAGAGCGGGCTCACGCTCCATCGCGCGAAGGCGGCCAACGACCATCCCGCGTTCATCGAGATGCTCTTTGATCTCGTGAAGCGCGGCCCGGCAGTGGAGTCCGGGCGCCGATGAAGCTCGTCGTGGTGGGCGGGGGCATCGCGGGGCTCGCGGCAGCGCATCGCGCGGTGGAGTGGTCCCGGGAGCGGGACCGGCCGATCGAGATGACCCTGCTCGAGGCCGCCGATCGGCTCGGCGGCACCATCCAGACCGAGCGCCGGGACGGGTTCCTGGTCGAGTGTGGGCCAGATTCCTTCCTCTCCGAGAAGCCATGGGCGCTGGCGCTCTGCAAGCGTCTCGGCATCGAGGACTGCCTCGTGCGTACCGACGACCGCTTCCGCATGACCTATGTAGTCTTCCGCGGCCGGTTGCACCCGCTGCCCGACGGCTTTCAGCTCCTGGCGCCGACCCGACTCTGGCCCTTCCTGACCTCTCGACTGTTCTCCTGGCCGGGCAAGCTCCGGATGGCGCTGGATCTCGCGCTGCCGCGCGGCGGCGATCCCGACGAGAGCCTGGGGGCCTTCGTGAGGCGCCGGCTCGGCCGTGAAGCGCTCGAGCGCGTGGCCCAGCCGCTCGTGGCGGGCATCTACACCGCGGATCCGGATGAGCTGTCACTCGCGGCCACGATGCCGCGCTTCCTCGAGCTGGAGCGCAAGGAGCGGAGCCTGATCCTCGCCCTCTGGCGCACGTCGCGGCGGGCCCCCGCCCAGCATGCCGGGACGAGCGGCGCCCGCTGGTCGCTCTTCGTGACCTTCGCGGAAGGGATGGAGGAGCTGATCCGCGCGCTGGCCCACCGGCTCCCGCCCGATGCCGTGCGGCTGAAGGAAGCCGTCACGGGCATCTCGCGGGAGGGCGCCCGCTGGCGGCTGGTGACGGCGGCGGATGTCGCCTATACGGCCGATGCCGTCGTGCTTGCCCCCGAGTCCCATCAGGTCGCGCGGATGACGCGCTACCTCGATCCCGCGCTGGCCCATTTGCTCGAAGGCATTCCGTACGCCTCCTCGGCCACCGTGACGCTCGCCTACCGCCGCGCCGCCATCCCGCATCCGCTCGCCGGCTTCGGCTTCGTCGTGCCGCAGATCGAGCGGCGCCCCATCATCGCCTGTACGTTTTCCAGCGTGAAGTACCCGGGGCGGGCGCCCTCGGGCCATGTGCTCCTGCGCGTGTTCATGGGCGGCGCGCTCAATGAGGATATCCTCCGGGGCGGGGATGACATGCTGGTCGCGACGGCGCGCGCGGAGCTCGACGAGCTGCTCGGCGCGCGCGGCGAGCCGCTCTTCGCCCGCGTGGGCCGGTATGTCAAGGCCATGCCCCAGTATCATGTGGGCCACCTGGCGCGTGTTGAGGCCATCGAGGACGCCCTCCGCCGCCACCGCGGGCTCGTGCTGGCCGGCGGCGCCTATCGCGGCGTGGGCATCGCCGACTGCATCCGCTCGGCGGAAGAGGGCGCGGTGAGAGCGCTGGAGTCGCTGTCTCAAGGAGGATCCTGACATGCGAGTGCGCGCATGAGCGGCCCGGCCTGGCGGATCAGCGGCGAGTACTTCGAGTCCTGCAACTGCGAGGTGCTCTGCCCCTGCCTGCTCTCGCGCGCCAAGGCGCGACCCACCGAATGGACCGTCGGGCTCTATGTCGACGAGCGGACCACCCCCGAGCAGCGCGCTGCGCTGGAGGCCGTCTTCTCGGGCCAGGCCGGGGGGCCGCTCGTGCGCTTCGCGCCCCTCATGGCGGTGCGGCTCGAAACCCGCTCAGCGCCCATCACGCTGACCGCGGAGGGGAGGAAGCGGACGCTCGCCATTCCCGGTATCGCGGAGGTCACGGTGGAAGGCATCGAAGGGGCCGGCGGCAAGGAAGTGTGGCTGGACAATGTCGGGCATTTCGCCTCGCGGCGGCTCGCCGCGGCCCGCGGCCTCGTCTCACGCTTCCGCGATCGCGCGCTCAGTTTTGAGAACTCGGGAAGGAACGGGCATTACTCCGCCATCGAGTGGAGCGGACCGTGACAGGTTACTTGGGCTTGGGGTCGGTTGAAGGGGCGTCGATGTGGTCCATCAGCAGGTGGACTTCGAGCACCGAGTCCAGGTACTGGAAGGTGAAGGGCTTGGTGACGTAGTCCGCGGCGCCCACCGCCAGCGCCCCGCGCGCGGCATCGAGATCTTCGACGGCGGTGACCATGATCACGCAGGTCTTGGGAGCCCTGGCCTTGATCCGTCGGAGCGCCTCGATGCCGCCCATTCCCTCCATCATGACGTCGAGCAGAATGATATGCGGGTCGAACTCCGTCAGCACCGCGAGGGCATCCTCGCCGCCCTTTGATTCGAGCACGTCGAAGCCCTTCCCTTGCAGGTGCTCGGCCAGCACGCTCCGGAACTCGGGCTCGTCGTCCACGACGAGCACCCGGGCGCGCGTGGGCCGGCGCCGCCCGGCGGCGCTGTCGCCGAAATCGGCGGGGGCGATCACGCCGCTTTTGGCCAGGGTGTCGGAGAGCTTTTCCAGATCCAGCGGCTTGACGAAGGTGCCGGCCACGCTGAGCCCCGCCTCGGTGACGAGCTCGAGCGCATTGCCCACGCCGCTCACGAGGATTACCGCGATCTCGGGATTGAGCGCCTTGATGCGGGTCAGCGCCCCGATGCCGCCCAGGCGCGGCATGAAGAGGTCGAGGATGACGGCCTTGGGTGCCCAGCGCTTGACCTGCAGGAAGGCCTCGACCCCATTGGTCGCAGTCAGCACGACGAAGCCCTGGAGCGTAAAGTACTCTTTCAGCAGCTCGAGGATCTCCACATCGTCGTCCACGCACAGGATGCTGGGCAGGCTGTCGTGCATCATCGGCTCCTCATGGCCTCAATTCTCTCATCCTTGCCCTCAAGAGAGCAAAAACGGTGCCTGACCTTCCGCTGTCCCCGGCAGCACCGCTCTCCGGTCGCTAAGTAGGCGTACGGGCATCCTTATATATAGCCGTAGGTGGTCGACTCTGGGCCGGCGCTTGCCCGGCGGCGCGTCATGTACCGATTCCTTGGCACAGGCCTTCCCTAAATCGTCACCGATTATGGTGCCCGCCCTATGGTGAGCAGGCCTTGTTTTTCCAGCCACGCGGATATCGTCGAGCTCACCTGGGCGATGAGGGCCGTTTCCTCCGGCTGGATATGCTCGCCCTCGATCCAGATCAGCTCTTTGGGCTGGCGCGCGGCATCGTAGAGGGCCAGGACATTGGCCCGCGGCACCAGCGAATCGCCGGCTCCGTTGATCATGAGAAAGCGGCGGGGCGCGATGGCGGGCGCGTAACGCTCAGGGGCCAGCGGCGCGAAGAGCCACGTCAGCCCCTGACCGGTCAAGACCGCGGCCCAGTGCGGGTAAGGCCGCGGCTGACCCGGATGCTCGAGCGTATGGGCGATGAGCGAGGCCAGCTGGCCGCCGCCATAAAGCACCACCACGGCGGCGGGACGAGGGTCGACACCGCCCGCGATGGTGACGATGGGCGCGCCCATGCTGCCGCCGACGAGGAAGAGGCGCTGCCGATCCACGTCGGGCCGTGTCTCGAGGTAGTCGAGCAGGAGCAGGGCCTGAGCCACGCTGTCGAAGGCCGCCGGTCGGATATACGGCAGCGTGGCGAGCAGGCTGAGCCCTTCAAACGTGTGCCGTCGCTGCTCGAGGGGATAGTCGGGCGAGACGATCACGGCCTGGCGCGCAATGCCGTCGAGACCGGCCGCCGTGGCGATGCGCCGGCCGCGCTGGATGCCGCCCACGATCACGGCCGCCGGCGCGCGCGGCTCCCCCGCCTTGGGCACGCGCACGAGGGCGCGGATCTCGAGCCCCGTGGAGCTGCGAAGCGCGAGCTCCTGGATGCGAGAGACGGTGTCCTCGCGCGCGGCACCGGGCTCGACCGCGATGAGACGGCCTTTACGGGCGAGCAGGGCCGCGGGCGAGCCCTGATGCGCGGCCGCCGCCAGCGCGCCGAGCAGGCCGACGAGAGCGAGGGCGGCGGCAGAGAGGACGAGGAAGCGGCGGGAAACGGCCGTCAGCGGATTTTCCGGGTGCCCTGGACGATGATCATGGCGCTACTCTCCCTCCGCCAGATGCGCGAGGATCGTCGCCCTCACGCCGGGCAGGCGGGAGAGATCACGCGAGAACTCCAGGCGGTAGAACAAGGGAGCATGCGCTACCCGCCCCAGTCGATCGAACTCGCCGCGAAGCCGCCCGCGATCCGTCACGTCGAGCCGGTACGCATGGGTCAGCAGCGCCATGAACGCTTCGCGCGGGGAGAGCGGCGCCACTCGGGCCGGCGCGTCCCCGTCGCGGGCCTCGTCGGGGGCGAGCACGAAGATGCGACGCATCGGAACCGGCTCGCGGCAAAAGCCGAGGCCGCCCAGGGTGGCATCCAGCCGCTTCTTGTCGGAGTAATGCGCCACGTCGGAGAGCTCCGGCACCTCGCCGAACAGCTCGGGGATGACATGGGGCCAGAGCCGCAGCCCCGGATATCCGGGAACGCCGACGGGCCCGCCGTCGGTGCGCTGCACCACGAGGCAGTCGTCGGTCAGCACGCGCAAACCGTCCCGGGCAAAGCTCGCCGCGAGGGTGGATTTGCCCTGACCGGTCGAGCCCATGAACGCGATGGCCCCGCCGTCGTGCGCGACCGCGCTCGCGTGAAGCGCCAGGTCGCCGCGCAGGCTCACCACCAGCGGGAGGACCTGGTCGAGGAGGAGGTGGCGGACCGTATCGTACGGAACGTCAGGCGCCGATGCGCAGCCGACGCGTCCGCCGTCGGGGGAAACGAGAAAGTCCGCCACTGACGGAAACCGGAGCAGGTAATCGGAAGCCAGGCGGCCGATCGACAGCCAGGCCTCCCCGCTCGGCAGATGCCATTCGTGAAGCCATGCGGCCGGCACCGCCGGCGGGTCGCTCACGACGCGCACGCGGCATCGCGGCCCGGCGCCGTCGATCTTGGGCAGCTCGGGCAGGGGGAGCTCGCTCTCGACGACGAGGCCGTATGCTCGGTAGTGGGTCATGGCGAGGCTAGGCGGAATAGCGAGTGATGACCTCGGCGGCGAACTCAGCCGCCTCCGCCGCGGTCCGGAAGAGCTCGGGGTGACGCCGCTGGAGCTCGGCCTCGACCTCCGCCACGGACCGCTGCCCGTCGCAGAGCATCAGGACCGTGAGCCGCGCCTCTCCCCAGGGTGTGAGCTTGGGGATGTGCCCCGGACGCGTCCTCCTGAGGTCCTCGGCGGAGAGCAACATGCCGTGGAAGGTCGAATGAGAGAACCGCGCCTGCCGCGCTCCTTCCCGCCACAGCTCGACCTGCCATGTCACCATGGTGTCGCGCGGGAGAATGCGCATGTCGACCTTGACCTGGTCGCCAGGAGCCACGCTCAGCGGCCGGTCGATGGGGAAGAACACATTCCGGCGATTGATGGGCGCCGCGTCGAGCGGGGAGTTCGTCATGACCACCGACGGCGAGAGGCGAGCGGAGAACCATCCACCGATCCCGTGAAGCGTGCCTTCCCGCGTGACCGCGACCGAGGCGGCGAGCTCGAGCTTTCCGAGCGTCGGCTGCGACAGGTCGAGGGAGAGGCCGGCCGCCGGCTCGCCCAAGAGCTGCTCGCCGCGGAGCTTGGCCGGGTAACCCGTATTGGCCGCCCATTTGCGCGCCGGCTTGAAGTCGAAGCCGCCGGGAGCCGTGTTCCAGAATTCGACCTGGGCGTAGAGATCTGGACACTCCACGGGCGCGACGTAGAGGTCCACCGAGGAGGGAATGGTCGCGCCGCCGGGCTTGAGCAGGCGGGCCCGCGCATCGGCGAAGAACTGGAGCACCCCGGCTTCGAAGCCGAAGCGCCCGATCTGGTCGGCCACGACCACGTCGGCCCGCTCGGGCAGTGTCGCGCGCGTCGAGTGCTCCTTGAGGAACTCGACCCGATCGGCGAAGCCATTGGCGCGGCAGACGGCGCGGGCCAGCTCGATCATTCCTCCCGCGTCTATCGCATAGACCTTTCGCGCCCCGGCGCGGCAGGCCAGCAGCCCGAGGATGCCTGTGCCCGCGCCCAGATCCACCACGACATCGCCCGGCTTCACGACCTCCTGGATGGCGCGGCTGAAGGCGGACAGGCGCGCGGGATCGGCCAGATACTCGCGGTGCGCGTCGACGACCAAAGACACGGCTGCGGGCTCTCAGGCCGGGTGCGCCGCGATCAGAGACATTGCTGCTCCATGCCTTGCGGGCCCGAGTCGGTGCCGACGGTCAGTAGCCCCTGGGTGAGCTTGGCGATGGTGCCGTACTCGATCAAGCGCGGCGCCGCGTACGGTTTCTTGTCGGGCCGTTCTTTTGGGACTTGCTCCGAGTTTTGTTTGTCCATGATCGGTCCTCCTCCTTAGCCCTTCGGGCCGCGGTTGAGCGCAGCGCTCAGCCAGATCTCGATTCCGAACAGCATCCAGAGCCGCCACGTGTGCGCGGCATAGCCGGAGTCGCCTGCGGCGTATGCGCGGCGCATCCCCTCATAGGTCCGCCGCGCGCGGTGGTGGTCAATCCAGCCCAGCGCGGCCGAGGCCGGCGCCTCGAAGACGCGCTGGACGTCTGGAGTCGTGAGCGTCTCGGCGAAGACATGGGAGAAATCGGCCTTGTCTCGACGGGCCCGCACCCGATCGGGCAAGCGACCGCTCATGGCCTCGCGAAGGACGAACTTGCCCCGGTCCCTCCGTCGCCGCTGCTCTTCGGGCAGCGCCAGGGCAAACTCGACGACGCGTCGATCGTGGAAAGGATGGCGCAGCTCGAGCCCCCAGCGGGCGGCCGAGCGGTCGAGCATCTCCAGGGAATGCGCGTGCAACCCGCCGTTGAGCTGCCGGCTCAGATCATTCTGGGCGAAGGTCGGGGCGGACTGCGGCCCGCCGGCTCGACGCAGTCGATCCCTCAGCCCGATTCGCCCAGCGAAGTCAGGGTCGAGCCACTCTGGAATCCGCTTCGGTGACCAGACGAGCTTGGCGGTCCGCCGCACCCCCTCCGGCAATAGCGGCCAGACCCCGTAATTCAGAACGGAGAACACGGGGCGCGCAATGAGCTCGGCTCGGTAGTCCCAGTTGACCTGGCGGGCGAATGGGGCGAGGCGAAGGCCCCGCAGCAGGTCGGCGTAATAATAGGGGCTGCCCGTCAGCCAGTTGTCGCCGCCATAGCCCGTCAGCATCACGCGAATGCCATGATCGCGGGCGATCCGCTTGAGTGAGTCCGACATGACACAAGTCGGATATTCGGGGAAGTCACCGAAGCGGCGCGTGTGCTCCTGCCACCAGTCCAGGTCGTAGTGGAATGCCGGCGCCGTATTCGACGCGAGCGCGTGCAGCGTGACGACTTCACCGGCGTAGTCGGTCTCGTCGCAGGCCAGTCCCGGGAAGACGAGCGAGAATGTCTCGAAGCCCTGGTTGGGCGCCGCCCCCGACCGATAGAGCGATGCGGCCGTCGCCACGACCGACGAGGAGTCGAGCCCACCGCTCAGCTCAGCGCCAACGGCTCCGGAGGCGCGGAGGCGGCAGCGGACGGCTTCGTTGAAGACGGCGCGGAAGTGCTCGGCGTACTCGGCGTCCGTCCGATGGCGGATCGCGCGGCCGATCTCGATATTCCAGTACCGGGTCAGCGTGAGGCGACCCGATCGCACGATGAGCGAGTGCGCCGGCGGCAGCCGGAGGATGCCTTGATAGAGCGTCTCCTCACGGTCGGTGATCTCGCGCGAGAGGTACTCACCGATCATCCCCTCATTGGGCCGAGGCGAGACTCCTGGATCCGCGAGGATTTGCCCCAGTTCAGAGCCGAAGCGGAAGCGCCGGCCGTCCATCTGGTAGTAGAAGGGCTTCATGCCGAGCGCGTCGCGGCAGCAGAAGAGCTGCCGCTGTCGGCCGTCCCAGACCGCGAAGGCGAAGTCGCCGATGATCCGGGCCGGGCAGGCCGGGCCCCAGCGCTCATAAGCTTTCAGCACCAGCTCCGCGTCCGTGTCATCCCGGAGCCGCATGGCCGCCGCCTCGAGCTGGGCTCTGAGCTCGGCCCGATTGTCCACTCGGCCGTCCAGCACGAGGACGAGATCGCCCGCCTCGCTCGAGTGCGGCTGCTTTTCCGCCAGCGACTCCGGAGTCGCGTGCAGCATCCGGTGCCCCAGGCCAATCGCGCCGTCGACCCAGTGGCCATCGCCGTCCGGGCCGCGATGCGCCGCCGCGTCGGACATTCGCCGCACGAGCGCCGGCTCGACCGGCTCGCCGCGGAGGTCGTAGATCCCGGCAATGCCGCTCATCGCGCGCGCTCCCGCTTCCAGCGGAGCAGCGGCTGATACGACCCGCTCACCGGGGCCGCCGGCAGGACGCTGCCCGCCTGCTCGAGCCAGGCATGCGCCTCGAGCTTCCCGCCCACGCGCCGCGTGCCGAGGATCAACTCGGCGCCGCCGTCGCGAGGCGAGAGAAGGCCGTACAGGACGAGCGCGCGGTGGAGGCAGGTTGGTGTGAACAGATGGTGACGACCGGCGGCGTCGACGAGATCAGCGAGACGCTCTGCATCGATTGGCTGTCCCCCGCGTGACATCGTGGGTGTCTCGAGCAGCGCGAGCACCCGCCGGAACGGGAGGAGCCGCAAGGCCGACGGGACCGCGAGCAGCATGATCCAGGCGCGGAGGAACAGCAGCCGCTCGCGGCCGGACAGGGCGAGGGCTCGCCGCAGCAGCCGGGCCGTCGCGCTAGCCACGGGGAGCCGTGGAGACACTGACCAAGCCCCGCTCGCGCAGCTGTTCGAGGAGCCGCAGGAGATCACGCTGAAGATCCGACGGCGCGACCTCGTACTCGTCGCGCAGGACCGCGAAGGCCCGTTCGAGGGAGCCGTCGCGGTGCAGGAGCTCCCACAGTCGCGCGCCGACTTCATCGAGACCAAAATACGTCGCCGTCGCCAGGTCGAGCAGAACCACCTCGCCGTCCATCTGACGGAAGACGACGTCCGAGCTGACCGAGACATGGTCCCGGAGCGAGATTCCCGGAGCCTTTCCGGCCGCATTCGGCGCTTCGCCCGACATCGTCTTATCCTCCCACAATTCGCCCATACCGGGACACCCTGTCTAGGCGGACCATTCAAGCGGCGCGATGCGCGGGAACCAGCGGCGGGCGCGTCGACGGGCCATGCGCAGCAGGTGGTGCTGGAGGAACCATGCCGCGGAGGCCGGGCGATCGCAGAGGGTAGCCATGCACAGGACCCGACCGAGCGTGGCGCGGGCCCCTTCCCGGTGTTTTGCCAGCCGCGCCAGCGCCAAGTTCGCGATGAGCCGGCGCGATCCGCGCGATGGCTCCAGGCCGGGCGCTGGCGGGATGCCGACGCCCAGCCGGCGGCGCAGCATCTCGCAGGCGAGGGAGACTGCCGTGGCCACCCGGAGCCGGTGGGCGCGGCGCGCCACGTCCACCCAGTCGAGATGCGGATCATGCCGGAGTAATAGCTTGAGGTCGTACAGCCAGAGCAGCCGCTCGAAGCAGTGGCCGGCGGCATGGATCGCCAGATAGAGCAGCTCGTCTTCCGGTGCCATCACCCATGTCGGGAATCCGCGCGCGGTGCGATAGGGGACGGCGGCGGCCAGGATTGGCTCGGCCGGAACGATGACACCGAAGCCGGCATACGCGCGAAAGTGCAGCTCGATCATCGGCGGCCGCGGAGAGACGAGATGGATGTGATGGGAATGCCGGCGATGGTAGTCGCCGGGGGGCCCCGTTTCCGCCGCATAGCCGAGAGCCGATAGCGCGGCGGTGGCCCGTTCGAGGTCGGCCGGCGCGACGAGGAGGTCCAGGTCGGCCGAAAAGCGCGCGCGGGCCTCCGGATACAGGCGCTCGGCCAGCACCGGGCCCTTGAGCGCCACGGCGCGAATCCGCGCGGCGTCGAGCGCCTGGAGCGCATCGTCGAGCGCTCGCTCCAGCCTGTCGAGCCAGAGCTCTTCGGATGCGCGCAGCCGGTCCAGCGTGGCCCATGCCGCCCCGGGAACTGGGATCGCCATGACCGCGAGCGCCCGGCCGATGATGCCGGCCACGCCCTCGCTGCCGGCCTCGGCCAGCAGCGCGCCCCAGTCGGTCACGTCATGGGCGCGCCGGCGGAACGCCGCGATATCGTCGGGCCAGGCGGCGAGCAGGCTGTCCAGGATCGTGCTCATTGGGGCTGGCGGAGGCGCCCCAGCGCCTGCCTGGCTTCGGGATGGCCGGGCGCCATGGCCAGGACCTGTTCGTACTCCCGACTGGCTTCGCTCCGCTCTCCCACTCGCGCAAAGGCGCGCGCGAGGGCCAAGCGCGTCTCGATATTCGCCGGCTGAAGTCCGGTCAGGGACCGCCATTCATTGATGGCCTGATAAAACTGCTCGGTGTCCCAGAGCCGCTGGGCGAACCGCTCGCGGTAGGCGGGGTTGTGATCGTCGAGCGAAACCGCCTTGCGGTATTCATCGATGGCTTGGTCCCGCATTCCGAGGGCGTCGAGCGCAAGGCCCCGGGAGAAGTGGCCGAGCGCATCATCCGGCGAGTGGGCGAGCGCGCGCTCCCATTCGACAAGGGACGCCCTCCACATTCTCTGGTCGGTCAGATAGCGTGCCAGCGCCCGCCGGTAGCGCAATGGATGTGTCCGCGGCGATCCTTCCAGGCGTTGAGCCGCCAGCTCGCGCAGGCGGGCATTCTCGAGCACCGCGCCGAAGGGCTCGTGCACGCCCTTGACATCCAGCGCCTCGGCCGCCCTCAGCGCGCCCTCGTAGGCAGCGAGCGCCGACGGGGTCGAAAGCCCGCCGAGGGCGTCGGCGCGGATCAGGAGAAGCTCGGGGTTGTCGGGGTCGCGCGCGAGCCCCGCCTCGGCTTCTCTCGCCGCGCCCTGGAAATTCCCTCTCTGCAGGAGCACGCGCGCGAGGATCCAGTGCGCCAGGGGCGCCTCGGGCCCCGCCATCTCGGCCGCGCGCGAGTAGATCTCGCCCGCTTCCTCCAGCACTCCGCGCCGCTCGAGCAGGTCCCCGAGCTGCAGCCGGTCGACCGTCGAAGCGGGAATTGCGGTGAGCCACTGTGCCGGGCTGAGGCGCAGCGGCAGGAAGCGATCGACCAGCTCCGGCAGCAGGGCGGGGTCCCGGCGGATGGCTTCCCGCGCGGCGCCGAGGCCCAGCTCGAGTCGCGCCCCGGGCTCCGATACCGCGACACGCGCCTTCGTGAGATAGAGCAGCGGGTCTTCCGGCGCCAGCGCGATCGCCCGGGCCAGGTGGCTGAGGCTGCGGGCGCGATGCTCGATCGCGCGGCCGGGCTCGAGGACCGCGGCGGTGGCGAAGGCCACGCCGAGTTTTTCGTGCAGGAACGGCTCGGTGGGGCGCAGCCCGATGGCGGTCCGCAAATCCTCTACCGCGCCGGCAACCAGACCGGCCGCCCGGGCGCGCGCCGTCTCGTCCGTGGGTCCGGTGCGCCAGATCTCCTGCGCGGCGTCGAGGCGCAGCGCGGCCCGCATCCGGCGGGCGCGCACGCTGTCGCCGTTGAGGGCGACCGCGCGGTCCACTCGAGCGAGCGCCCCGGCGCCCGTGATCGCGGCGAGCCGTGTCTCGACGAGTGCCGGCCGAGCGGCCACCCAGGCCAGGGCCAGCGCGGCGAAGGCGGCGGCGGCGCCAAGCGGGACGATGCGGCCGGTGAGCGCGCGCGCGCGGAGCGGCACCAGATCTTCCGCTCCCTCAGCCGTGAAGCGGGTGTGCAGCGCCACTGTCGCGATGCCCAGGCAGGCCGCCGCCAGGATGCCGTCCGCCGGGATCCGAGCGCTGAAGTCGAGCAGGCTGTGAATCAGCAGCGCGAGCACGGCCGCCAACGCGCCGAGCGCGATGGCCACGCTGAAGGCATGGTGGCGCTGGGCGTCCGGGCCCGCGCCGCCTCCGACCGGGCACCGGCCCTGGCCCAGCAGATGCGCGCCCACCAGATCGCGCCCCACGCGCCAGACGGCGAAGGCGAGGAGCGCCGCGCCCAGCGGTCCGGTCTCGACGATGAACTGCAGCAGGTCATTGTGCGCGTAGGGAAAGTAGACCCGACCCGGCTCGAGCGCGGCCGGCTGGTAGCGGAAGAAGATGTCTTTGTAGGCCCCGAGCCCGACGCCGAAGAGGGGAAAGGCGCCGAGCATCGGCAGCGTGCTCGTCCATTGCAGCCACCGCTTGACGTGATCCGTCTCACCGACACGCGCCACGAGCGGATCGAGCCCGATCCAGATCGCGCCTCCGATCGTCAGGGCCGCAAGACCGCCGACCAGCAGCGTCCACCCACCGATGCGACCCGTTCGCCTCCTCACCGCGACGGCGGCCGGGAGGGCGATCGCCAGGCTCAGGAGCGCGCCGCGGCTCAACGTGAAGATCGCCGCGAGCAGCGTCACGGCGACGCCGACCGCGGGCAGGTCCCGGCGGATGGCGGCTTCGCGCTCGGCGTGGGAGCGCAGCATGACCCGCCATGGGCGATCCGGGCCGCCCGCCGCCCGCCGCGCCGCGACGTACCCGGCGCCGAGGCAGGTCAGCATGACCAGCCAGGTCGCGAAATGATCCGGGTTGACGAAGGGCCCGGTGAGTCGCGCAACGCGCGGACCTTCCCGCCACCAGAGCAGCCATGACTCGCGCGCGAGGTAGTCGATGAGCGCCACGAAGGCCAGCGCGCCGCCGAAGACGAGGAGCGTCTGGACCAAGCGGTCGAGCTGGCTCCGCCGCCGCACGCGGTTCACGACGAGGAGATAGACCGCGGCATAGGTGAGGAACAGCAGCAGCGACTGCGCCGTCTGCGGCCGCGACACCGTGCCGGCCCAGAAGAACGGCGTCGGCAGCGCGGCAGCCTCGGCGGGGTCCGGAGGAGGGGGCGCCAGGGCCCATGTGGTGAGGGCGCCGGTGCCGATGACGAGCTGGAGGCCGATCAGGGCGGCCAGCAGGAGCATGGGTAAATCGAGCGCCGTCGGTCGCCATTCGAAGCGGCGCGCGCCCAGCATGTCGAGAATCCAGCAGAGCAGGGCGACCAGGACCAGCAGCTGGGTGAGGGCAAGCGGCCAGCCCTGGTGGGCGCCCGCGGCGAGGGCGGGCCAGAGGAGCGCCCCGCAGAGGAAAACCGAGCTGGCCCGGCTCAGAAGGTGCGCCGCCTTTTCACCCCCGGCGCTTGGGCCCGGTGTACTCATGGTAGTAACGGAAGTAGTCGGAGTAGTACCCATCAATCCGCATGTCCGCGCGGTTGAGCAGGACGCCGAGGATGCGTCCACCCACCGACTCGATTTGCTCGGTGCCGCGCCGCACCGCCTCCGCCGCGGCGGCTCCCACGCGAACCACCAGGACGACGCCGTCGCACTGGGCAGCGAGCGCCACCGCGTCGGAGACGGCCATCACCGGCGGCGTGTCGCAGAGGACGAGATCGAAATCGCTCGCGGAGGCGTCCAACAGGTCGCGCATGCGCCTCGATCCGACCAGCTCGCCGTGGACGGGCGGCAGCGGGCCACTGGTGACCAGCGAGAGATTCGGCACCCGCGTTGGTTGAGCGACCTTGGCGAGCGACAGCCCCTCGACGAGCGCATTGGTCAGGCCCCGGTCGTTGGTGAGGCCGAAGAGGTGGTTGAGCGTCGGACGGCGGAGGTCGGCGTCGATGAGACAGACGCGCGAGCCGGTCTGAGCGGCCACCACGGCGAAATTCGCCGCGGTGGTGGTCTTGCCCTCTTCTGGGATCGTTGAGGTGATGACGATCGTCCGGAGAGGCCGGTCGAGGGCGGCGAACTGGATATTCGTCCGCAGCGTCCGGTAGGCCTCGGCCGCCTGGGACTTGGGCGCACTCTCGACCACGAGCCGGGACGCCGCCCCCTCGGGTGCCTGCGCCGCCCGCTCGGCCATCACCGCCGCTCCTCGAAGGCCGGAACGATGCCGAGGACCGGCAGCCCGAGAACGCGCTGCACGTCATCGGGAGACTTCAGCGAGGTGTCGAAGTACTCGATGGCCACCGCGGAGCCGATGCCGGCCACGACGCCGATCAGGAGGCTGACCATCAGATTCAATGCCTTGCGCGGCCGGATCGGCGCGGCTGGGGCCTTGGCCTCCTCGACCACGCGCACGTTATTGGCGTCCAGGCCGCCGGCGACGCCGGTCTCTTTCACCCGCTTGAGGACCGCCTCGTAGAGCTGCTGGTTGGACTCGTTCTCCCGCTGAAGCGCGAGATAGGGGATCTCCTTCTCGTTGACGTCCTGCCCCTCGCGCCGCAGCTGGTTGACGGCGGAGAGCAGGTTGTCTTCCCGGGCGCGCGCCACCCGGAACTCGGTCTCCAGGGTGCGGAGCGTTTTCTGCAGCTCTACGTCCAGCCGCTGGCTCAGCTGCTGCATCTGCGCGTCGATCTTGAGCACCTCCGGATGCTTCTCCTTGTAGGTCTGGAGCAGCTTGGAGCGCTGCACCTGCAGGTCCGCCAGCTCGGTCTTGATCCGTCGGATGAGGGGATCGTCGATGACGGTGGAGATCGATTCGGCGCCGGCCCGGTCCTTGACGATCCGGGTCACCTCGCGCAGCTTGGCCTCGACCGACAGGCGCTGGGCCTGGGCTTCCTGGTGGGACTTGGTCGCGTCCGCGATCTTCTGGGCAGTCAGCGCGCGCTGCTCCTGCAGCCCGAGCAGCCCCGACTTCACGCGGTAGTTCTGGAGCGCCTCGGAGGACTGCTGGACCTTGGCCCGCAGCCCCGTCATCTGCTCGTTCAGCCAGGCCAGCGCCTCGCGCGTGCTCTTGAGCTTGACGTCGAGGTTGTAGCGCACGTAGGCGTGCGCGACGGCCGTCGCCACCTCGGCCGCGATCGCCGGGTCCGGATGCTCGAACTTGATCAGGACGAGCTGGGTGTTGCGGATCGGCTCGACCGTGAGCAGGCCGGGCGGCGTCCCGCGCGCGTCCTTGGCCGCTCCCAGCGCGGCCAGCGCGGAGGTGCGCCCCGCCTTCGTGAGCGCGTCGATCGCGCCCTGCGCGACGGGGGTGCTTTGGATGAGCGCGTACTGTGTGCGGTAGTACTCGAGCGCGGTCGAGCCGATCGTGGTGACTTCCTGGATGTTCAGCACCTTGGGCGGCTCGGGCTCGATCAGCACCGTGGCCGAGGCCTGGTAGATCGGCGTCTGCACGAATGTCCACATCGCTCCTGCGATCACGGTCAGCAGGAACAGGCCCGTGATCAGCCAGCGGTGCTTGCGCAGAACCCGGAGATAGTCCTTGAGGTGGACCTGGGTCTCGCCGTATGGCGGCGTGGATGTCATAGAATTGTCCGCGGGCCTATTTGGGGACAAACCCCTTCACCTTGGGCTCCACCACTAAAAAAAACTTTCGGGCACCACGACAACGTCGTTCTCCCGGAGCATCACGGCCTTCTCGCGCTGCCCCCGCTTCATCACGTCGTTCATGTCCACGTAGAGCACTTCCTGTCCGCTGGGCGTGTTACGGAGGATGCGCGTGCGCCCCGGGGCCGCCTTGTCGGTGAATCCGCCGGCGAGCGTGATGCCCTCGAGCACGCTGATCTCTCGATCGAGCTGGTAGGAGCCGGGCTTCCGGACCTCGCCCGTGATGAACACCGTGACCTTCTTCGAGAGATGCTCCTTGACCGACACGATGACCTGCGGGTTGACCAGGTAGTCCTTCTCGAGCGCCTCCTTGAGCTGGGCGGCGAACTCCTTGGGCGTGAGCCCCGCCGCCTTGACGCGCCCCACGAGCGGGAAGGGCACGAAGCCGTCGGGCTCGACGACATACTCGCGCGACAGGTCGGTCTGTCCCCAGACGCTGATGGTGAGAATGTCCCGGGGCCCGATCGTGGACTCGTCGCCGGCCGCAATCGGAGCGAGCGGCATGCTCAGCAGTAGGAGCAGCGCTGCGAGTACGCCGGCGGAGCCGCGAAGAGCACGAGCCATCGTTCCTGTCACCTCTCGAATGCGCCTAGAACTGCGCCGTGATCCTGCCTGAGACCTTCTGGTCCTCGTAATCGAAGTCCTTGAAGTTGGAGCTGCGCTTCTGGTACGCGTACTCGAGCGCGACACGCAGCCAGGGCTGGATCGTGTACACGAGGCCCGCCCGCGCGCCGGTCAGCAGATCCTGGCGGTACTTGGTCTGGTTGTTGATCGTCGCCTTCGTGGGATAGGCGTTCTCGCCGCCCCCGAGCGCCACCGTGCCGAGCAGCTTGGGCGTGAACAGCACCTGCTCCACGGTCACGCTGACCGTATTGGCGATGTAATAGACGGCATTGGCGAAGATGGACTCCTGGATGCTCCGCTCGGTCTCGAGCGTGATCTTGGTTCGCTCGGTGGGGTGGTACAACCAGCCCCCCCCCACGACGAAGCCCGTGTAGCCCTTGACCTGGTCCGAGTCCGGCTGGCGATCCTCGATGCCGATCCGGAACGTCGACTGAAGCTTCGGAGTGACGTCGCCGCGCAATCCGAGCGTGAGGACCTGGCGGGTCACGTCGCGGGTCGGGGCATTGTCGAACGTCTTGATCCCGTACCCGTAGTCCAGCCGGAGGTCCGCCTTGGGGCGGAACTTCCAGAAGACCGTGGCGCCGAAGAGATACTCGTCGCGATCCAGCTGCTTGACCGCCTCCTGCTGCGCGGTGGCGGCCGCACTGCCGCCGGTCTGGCCGCTGCTCGTGCCTCCCTCGAATGACGTATGGGTCCAGGTCGCGTTGAGCCCGGCAGAGAACCGCTCGGTGAGCCGGTATTCGGCCGTCGGGGCCAGGACGTTGGTGGTGCTCTGGATGCGCCCGGTCAGCTCGGTGCCGGGTGGATCGCTGGTGATCGCGAAGTCGTCCCGCAACAAGAGATGCAGGCGCGGGAGGTCCAGCGTGACCTGGCCGACCGCAATGTGGTGCACGGTGTCCTGCGACGAGAGATCGAGGTAACGGAGAATCTCGGCCCGGTAGCCGGCGCTCAGCGCGAGGGGCCCCACCGTGTAGTCGCCGACGATGCCCGGAATGCTGCGGAAGATCACGTCACTCTTGGCGCCGGTCGGCACTTGAAACACGTTCGTCTCGTACTCAACGCGCTCGCTGAAGAAAGGGCTCAGCGTGAGGCCCGGGATCCATTCGTTGAGATTCAGCGCCGAGGCGGGAGATCCTGCCAGGGGCAGGCAGGCGACGACGACCGCGGCGATTGCCCACACCCGCGTGCGCGATCGCTGGGACTGCGTTCCCACAAACGGCTCTCCCCTTCATGATCACGTCGTTCTGCTGACTCTCGGCGACCAGTCTCTTGGCGGATGCTCCGTTGCCAAGCTGGGCCGTCGCCGCTGGAATCGGACCCTAGCCCGGGCAGGGCGGACTGGCGCAGCGCTGCTGGCCCAGAGAGTCCCGCCCCAAGCTCCCGCCGGGCAGCGGGCTTCCGGTCGTGGCATCAGCATCCACGAGCGGCAAGGGCGCGGCAAGGGCCGCGATCAGCGTATTGATCTCCGAGGCCAGCTCCGGTGCCTCGTCGGTGGCGCACTGCCTGATCCTGGGCCGCGCCTCAGGCGCGGCATTCACGGCCGCGACGATCACGGGAGGCACGATCTCCCGGTGCTCGGAGCTCGGAGTGACCCGGATCGCCGCGCACGCACATCCCGGAGCCAGCGGGATCCGGTCGGCGGCCGGAAGCGCGCGGATCGCGGCGCCCACAGCCGAAGGCGCCATGGCCTTGCGCTGCGCCGGCGACAACGCCCCTACCGCCGCGGTCACGATGACGGCCGCCGAGTTCGGGGGGTGGCTCGCGACGGCATCGATCACGATCTGCACCGCCCGGTCTGGATCCTTCCTCACCGCGGCCGCGACCTGGGCTGCCGTGGCGCCGTCCCCCGACGGGGTCTGGGCGGCTGCGGGAGCGGCGGCTCCCGATGCCACCGCGATCAGCAGGGCTGAGGCTGCAGCAAGGACGCGGCGCGCGCCTGCGCTCATGGGTTGGCGCATCATAGCGATTTTCTGGCACGATTGTCAAAAAGGATGGCCGTGTCCAATGCATCGGAATCCGCCGCCTCGTCCCGCTCCAGCAAATCCAGGGCGCCGGGCAGTTCATCGAGCCGCCTGATCGTGCCGTCCGGCCTCTGGCCGGGCGGCTCGTAGCCCTCGACGTACATCTGGATCACGCGCATCCCGGCGGCCCTGGCGCCTCTGACGTCGAGGACCGGATCATCGCCCACGTGCACGGCTTCCGCGGGCGCGACTCCGATCCGCTCGAGCGTCATCCGGAAGATCTCGGGATCGGGCTTCCGGATGCCGCACTCGTCGGAGAAGGTGATGACCGAGAAGTAATCGAGGAGCCCGCGGCGCTCGAGGATCTTCCGCAGGACAGCGCCCGGCGTCCGCATCGTGTTGGAGACCAGGCCCAGCGAGATCCCGCGCAGCTTGAGCTCGTGGAGGGCCTCGGCGGCCCCCGGATCGAAGGTGGGCGGCACCGCCAGAGGAGGCGTGGCGTAGACGCGCACAAGCTCGGTGACGGCCGCCGGGCCAATGGCCTCGGGCAGCGAAGGATTGATGCTGCGCAGAATCGCCTCGACCGCCTTCTCGACGGGGATGTCCCGCTGAGCACGCCAGCGCCGTTGGAGCTCTCGCCCCGAGGCCGTGTAGGCGCGATCGAGATCGGCGCGGCCGACACGAATGCCCATGGCATTGAGGACGGCCGCGAGTCCCGAGAGGCGCTGCTGCTTGTACCGCTCGTCCGCCGCCGGGCTATCGAGGAGCAGCGTTCCCCAGAAGTCGAAGGTTACTGCTTTGATCACGGCCCTGAGAGGTGCAGAAGACATGCCACGGCTGGCACGTTCCCTGCCTGTATTTTTCGGTACTTTGGGGCGGGCTGGCCGAGGCTCTGTTTGGCCTCGGTGACAGTGCCTTTGGTGAGGGGAGGCCGGGGGCGAAGTCAGCGAATGGCAGGGTTTCCGGGGGCTTGGGGGACAAGCCGGCCGACTAGACATTCGCTCGTGAGGTCATTGATTGCGCTCCAGGGGGCCCTATTCTAACCCGGCAATGTAGCGGAAATACAACACCGAAATCATGGTTTTGGCCAGGGCCCGGACACATTTTGTGTTCGGGGTTCCGAAAAAGGGCACCTGTGGCAGGGGCGCGGGTGCATTCAGCAATGAGGTTCAGCGACGCTGCGGCCACTATACTGGCGGAAAACGGGCCCGCTGCCATGAGGGGATTCTTCGCCCAAGTCGCGCGGAGCGAGCAATGTGCGGGATAGCGGGCATCTTCACGCTGGCTCGGCGTCCGACGAGCGCGGACGCGGCCGCGGTTCTGCGCATGCTCGATGCCCAGATCCACCGGGGCCCCGATGACTGGGGACTCCTCGTGCCCGCGTCGCTCGCGGCGTCTCCGGAGCTCCCCACCCCACTCTCAGCATCTGGAAACCCTCGCGTTCGCACCTACCAGGATGCGGCCACGAGGTCGGGCGCGGTGCTCGGCGCGCGGCGACTGGCCATCCTCGATCTTTCCCCGCGCGCCGGCATGCCCATGGGTACCCCCGACGGCCGCTGGTGGATCGCGTACAACGGCGAGACCTACAACTACCGCGAGCTTCGCGCGGAGCTTGGGGCGCAGGGCGCGCGATTCCGCACCGACAGCGATACCGAGGTCGTCCTGCGCGGCTGCGAAGCGTGGGACGACCGCGTCGCCACGCGGCTGCAGGGGATGTTCGCGTTTGCCGCCTTCCGGTGCGGACCCGAACCGCGCCTGCTGCTGGCGCGCGATCGGTTCGGCATCAAGCCGCTCTACTACTACCGCGATGCCGAGCGCCTGATCTTCGCGTCCGAAGTTCGCGCCCTCCTCCGCAGCGGCCTCGTCCCCGACGAGCCGAATCCGGAGGCGACGACGCGATTCCTCCAGCTCGGCTCGGTGCCCGCGCCGCTGACCACCGTCAAGGACGTCCTGGCGCTGTCCGCCGGGTGTACGCTCGCGGTCGAGGCCGCGCGGATCACGGTGCGGTCATACTGGGACTTCACAGCCCACCTCGCTGGTGCGAACACAAACGCGCCGCCGCCCACCCGCGCCGAGGCCGTCGCGACCACACGCGCGCTCCTCGAAGACTCCGTGCGGCGCCACCTGGTGAGCGACGTGCCGCTCGGCATCTTCCTCAGCGGCGGCATCGACTCGTCGGCGCTGGTGGCCCTGGCCAGTCGCTTCCATGACCGGCAGCTCACGACGCTGTCGGTCGCCTTCGACGAGCCGGCCTGGAGCGAGGCGCGGTTCGCGCGTCAGGTGGCGGAGCGCTATGGCACCGACCACCGGGAGGTCGTGCTCGGGCGGCGCGAGGTCTTCGACACGATCCCGGATGTCTTCTCGGCCATGGACGAGCCCACGGTGGACGGAGTCAATACGTATTTCGTCGCCCGCGCGGCCCGCCAGGCGGGGCTGACCGTCGTGCTGTCCGGCACCGGCGGCGACGAGGTATTCCTGGGCTACGACCACTTGCGGCGCGCGGGCGCGCTGGACCGCGCGCGCGCGGCCCTCGCCATGCTGCCCGGCCCGCTGCGCCGCGCCGCCATCGCGCTCGCGATGCGGGCCGGTCGGGCCTCGTCTCACCGCGGGCTCGACCGGCTGGCCTATCTCGGACGGCCGACTCCGGAGCATGCATACCTGCTCGTCCGGGGGCTGTTCAGCCCCGCGCAGATCGTGGATCTGCTCGGTCTCGAGGAGCGGGAGATCAACAGCCTCGGCGCCCTCGCGCCCGCGGTCGGACAGCCGGCGTCGGGCGCGCTGCTCGATTCCCTGACCGCTCACGAATTCGAGCACTACCTGCAGGACCAGCTGCTCAAAGACACCGACGTCATGACCATGGCCCACTCGGTCGAGGCCCGCGTGCCGTTCCTCGACCACCGCCTCGTCGAGTACGTGGTCGGCCTGCCGGCGCGGCTTCGGCTCGCGGGCCACCGGCCGAAGAGCCTGCTGCTCGACGCGATGGGCGAGGCGCTCCCGCGCGAGGTCTGGGATCGCCCGAAGATGGGCTTCACATTCCCCTTCGAGCCGTGGCTGCGGGAGCACGCCGAGGAGCTCGAGGCCGCGTGCCTCGAGCAGAAGACTCTCCGGGCCGCGGCCGTGGAGGCGGTGTGGCGGGACTTCCAGGCGGGACTGAGCCACTGGTCGCGTCCGTGGGCCCTGTACGTGCTCGGCCAGCTCGATGCCGGCCGCAAGCGGAATGTCTCATGCGCGCTGTAGAGCGGTGCCCGGTCTGCGGTGGAGAGCAACTCAAGCCGTACGCCATGAGCCCGTGGGCGCCGACGGCGCTCCACTTCGCTCAGGCGCGCTGCGGAGGCTGCGGCCTCTTGATCTCTCAGCCGCAGGCGTCCGAGGCCGAAATGGAGTCCTACTACGGGCGGGCGTACTACGAGCATCACTGGCCGGACGCCGAGGCGGTATGGAAGGACAACACGGTGTCCTACCGCCGCCATGAGCTACCGCTCATGCAAGAGCTCTGGGCCGACTGGCCGCCGCCGGACGGCGGAACCGTGGCCGAGATCGGCTGCGGCTACGGGGTGTTCGTGAGCCTGCTGCGGGAGGCGGGATACCGCGCCCGCGGATGCGACCTCAGTCCCAAGGCCGTGGCCTACGGCCGTTCGCGGGGGCTCGAGGTTGTAGAGGGCAAGACCCCGGGGCTCCCATGGCCGCGGGGCGCCTTCGACGCGGCCGTCTCGATGCATGTCATCGAGCACCTGCCGGATCCGCGCGGGTTCGTCAAGGAGATGATGGACTTGGTCCGCCCGGGCGGCGTGATCGTCATCGTCACCGAGGGCGCGTGGATCAGCCAGTACGCCTGGGATCGGGCGCGCGCGCTTCTTCGCGGCAGAGTGGCCCCGTTTCGCTCCTCGACGGATCACACCTTCGTGTTCAGCGCCGCCCATCTGCGCGCCCTGCTGAAGGAGGCCGGCTGTGACGTCGTGCGGACGCGATCCTTTGCCTACCGGCCGGGTCCCGAAAGCCTCCACTGGCGACTCTACAAGGGGTGTTTCCGTGCTTTGGACCGGCTGCTCGGGCACGGCGAGTTCCTGATGGCCGTCGGCCGCCGGGCGCCGGCACGCTGACCATGGCCGCCGGACTGAAGCCGCGCATCAAGAAGGCCCTGCTCGCGTTGGTGAGTCGTCTCACGGGGCGCCATGCCGTGCTGCTCCCGAACGAGGCCCGCGACGAGGCGCGCATCCTGGCCGTCCGCGCTCCGTATCGCGTGGAGGGACAGTGCCTCACCCTCGAGGTGCTCGAGCCCGAGGCGGGGCTTCTCGCTGCGACCCTGCTCGGCTTCGATGGGTCTTTCCCGACCCGGGCCGTTTGGACCGGACCGTATCGCCCATATTCGGGGCCCTGCCGCCTTGTCTTCGACCTGGCCAATGGCAGCGTGGCGCTCGCGGAGGCGGAGTGGGGCCGCGTGCCATTGCCGCTGCCCGGCCGCCGATTTGCCTGGCGCCTGACGTGGGCCGGGCGGGACGGGCGAGGGAAGCAGCGCCTCACCGGTCACTACGTGCCGGGCGGCGATCGCGCGGTGGACGGGGAGTACTTCCAAGGCGAAAACTACGTCGATCACGAGGCGCAAAGCGCAGGCGACCATGCCCAGATCATCGGGCTGCTGAGGCGGCACCGGGCGAGCGGGCCGGTGCTCGAGGTCGGCTGCGCTACCGGTGGCCTCCTGGCGGCGCTCGACGCTGCCGGATTGCCGTCGGTGGGCGTGGACATGTCCGAATGGGCCGTGACCCGCGCGGCCGAGCGGCTCGGGGCGGAGCGCGTCTGGGTCTGCGATGTCGAGCGCGACCCCCTGCCGGCCGAGATCAAGGCGCGCGGTCCCTTCGGCGCGATCGTTCTCGCCGCGGTATTCGAGCACTTCAGCGATCCGTTCGGGGTGCTGGCCACCCTCACGTCGGTGGCGGCCCGAGGCGGCCTCCTAGTGATCACGACGACGAACGCCGGCGGACTGAGCCGTGCGCTCTTCGGAGCCCAGTGGGAAGGGCACTTCGACTGGACGCACCGGGGCATCGAGCTCGTCAGCGTCCAGAGTCTTCGTGAGGCGCTGCCGCGGCTCGGTTGGCGGATCGCCGAGCTCGCCACACATTCCGTCTGGGATGCCGCCTCGGATCCGACCCGCGCGACGCTCCGGGAGTGGTGGGCCGCCGACGCGCGGTTCCGGCGTCTGCTCGGCGAGCGGGATCTGGGCGATCTCATCACCTGCGTGGCGGTGCGGGAATGAAGATCGTCCAATCGGCGGGCTGGTATTTCCCCGACAGCCTCGGCGGCACCGAAGTCTACGTCGCCGGACTCTGCCGTCGCCTGCGCGCCGCCGGACAGGAGGTCTTGGTCGCCGCCCCCGAGCCCGGCGCGGACCGTGACCGGACGTACGAGCACGATGGCGTGCCGGTCTATCGCTATCCGATACCGGCTGCGCCGAATCGGGCCGAGAGCCAGGGCCTCGTGCCGGTGCGCGGGGCGGAGCGCTTTCATCGCTGGCTGGCCGCGCAGCATCCCGACGTGGTGCACGCGCACACGTTCGTCACCGGCCTCGGCTTGGCCGAGCTCAAGGCGGCTAAGCAGGCGGGAGCGCGCGTGATCGTGACCACGCATTCCGCCGCGCTCGGCTGGATCTGCCAGCGCGGCACCATGATGCGCTGGGGCGAGAGGCTCTGCGATGGGCTCTGCCGGCCGATGAAGTGCTCCGCCTGCGTGCTGCAGGCCCGCGGCTTGCCGAAAGCGCTGGCAGTCGCGCTCGGAGCCATTCTTCCCTCCCTCGGCCGCCCGGCGCGCTCGCTGCCGGGCAAGCTCGGGACGGCGCTCGGCATGGCCGACCTCATCGCCCGGAACCAGGCGATGCAGCGCGAGATGCTCCGGCTCGTCGACCGGTTCGTTCTCCTGACGGAGTGGGCGCTCGAGGCGGCCGCGGCGAATGGGGCCCCGCGCGAAAAGCTGGCGCTCAACCGGCTCGGCCTGAGCCACGGCAAGATCGTGCCGAAGCCCGGCCCGAGCGAGCGGCCGACGCGCTCTCCGATCCTCGTGGGCTACCTCGGCCGGTACGAACACATCAAGGGCGTGAGCGACATGGCCCGGGCGGTGGCCGGCACGCCCTCCTCCCTGCCGATCAGGATCGAGTTTCGGGGGCCTGTCGCGAGCGACGAGGAGCGGCGGGTCGAGGGCGAGCTCCGAGCGCTCCTGGGCCACGATTCCCGCGTGACCTTCGCCCCGCCGGTGCCACCGGCACACGTGCTCGACGTGCTGGCCTCATACGACGTTGTCTGTTGCCCGTCGCTGACGCTGGAGGGCGGGCCCACGGTAGCCATCGAAGCGCAGGCCATGGGCACGCCGGTGATCGGCGCGCGCATCGGCGGGCTGGCCGAGCTGGTCACCGACGGCCTCAACGGTCGGCTGGTCGCTCCCGGCGACTGGCGCGGGCTGGCCGCGGCGCTGGCCGAGATCGCCGCGGACCCGGCGGGCACGGTGGATCGGTGGCGGCGGGCCCTCCCGGTTGTTAGAACGATGGACCAGATCGCGGCCGATTACCTCGCGATCTACGCGTCATGAGCACGACGATGCGCGAGGAGCTCAAACATGTGCTCGGGCCGCGCTGGACGACGCGCCTGCGAAGCTTGCTGCGGGGCAAGGGCCTGCCGCGCTGGGGCAATCTCCGGCGCGTCGAGCCGTTCTCGATCAATTTCGGCTTCGATCGCGGAACACCGGTGGACCGGTACTACCTGCACCGGTTCCTCGACGCCAATGCGGGCCTGATCCGGGGCGATGTGCTGGAGATCCAGGCGGTCGGATACGCCCGGCGCTATGGCCGGGATCTCCGGCGGATCGACAGCGTCGACATCAACCCGCAGTTCCGGCCGACCTATCTCTGCGATCTCGCTCAGTCGGAGGGCGTGATTCCCAGCGATACCTACGACTGTTTCCTGATGCCCAATACCTTCCAGCACCTGCGCGCGCTCGCGCCCTGCCTGCGCCAGGCGCTGCGGGTCGTCAAGCCGGGCGGCGCCATCCTGGCGAGCGCGGCGGGTCTGCTCCCGCTGATCCCCGACGGCCCCGACTACTGGCGCCTGAGCGCCGAGGGCTGGCGCGAGCTGCTGGGGCGGGTCTGGTCGGGCTGCGACATCACGGTGGAGAGCCACGGCAATTGCCTGGCCGCCGTCGCCGCCATGCTGGGCCTCGCGCTGGAGGAGCTGACCGCCGCCGAGCTCGACGCGCGGGATCCGAGATACCCCGTCCTGGTCACCATCACCTGCCACAAGCCGCGCTCGGGCCCGCGACCATGAACGCCGCGCTCGCGTCGCTGGTCAAATGGAGCCTGCTCGGGGCGGGCCACTACCCGCGCCGGCTGCGGCGGGATGCGTTTTCCGGCGTGGCCGTGCTCTGCTATCACGGAATTCGTCCCGCGGCCTCGCTCAATGGCCATCTTGCCTTCGAGGGGCTGCACGTCCCGGCCGATGAGCTCGAGGCCCATTGCGGGCTCGCGCGCAAGACCTGCCATCCGATCAGCCTGGACCAATGGCGCCAGGCCCTGGCCGGAGGCCCGCCGCTGCCATCCCGCCCCGTTCTCTTCACCTTCGACGACGGCTACCGCAGCGTGTACACGCTGGCGCGGCCGATCCTCGAGCGCTACGGGATTCCCGCCGTGGCCTTCGTGTGCAGTGACCCGGTCGAGCGGCATGAGCTCCTCTGGTACGACGCGATAGCGCGCGCCCGCGGGGAGGCCGAGGTCGAGCGCGCGAAGGCGCTGTCGTTCGACCGGTGGGTTGAAGTGGCGCAGGCCGCGCGGACGGCCGCGAGCACGGACGATGCCCTGGCGCCCCTGTCCGCGAGCGAGATCCAGGCGATGGCCCGATTCCCGTTCGAGATCGGCGCGCATACCGCGGCGCATCCGATCCTCGCCCGCGCGAGCCTGGAGCAGCAGCGGGCACAGATCGTGTCCAACAAGGCCGCGCTCGAATCGTGGACCGGACGGCCCGTGCGGGCGTTCGCTTATCCCAATGGCCGGCCGGGCCAGGATTACACGGCAGAAACGGTCCGTCTGGTCGCCGCGGCCGGCTTCGATTTCGCCTTCACGACCCGCCATGGCTTCGCCACACCGTCCGAGGCATCGCTCGAGCATTCCCGCTTCCTCATGCTTACCGGCATCTCGTCCGCCGAGCTGGCTCACCGCTTGGCCTACTCCTGGAGGCGGTGATGGCCCGCGTCTGCGTCGTCACAGCGGGACATCTCTCGACCTGCCCCCGCATGCTCAAGGCCGCGGATGCGCTGGCCGAGGCGGGGCATCGCGTGCGCGTGGTCAGCACGCGCTTCGTGGACTGGGCGACCTCGACGGATGAGGACGTGCGGCGGCGGCGGCCGGGCAAATGGGACTGGTCGGTGGTGGACTACGGACGGCAGTCGGCCCCGGTCACCTATCTCCGCAGCGGCCTGCGCTTCCGCGCTTCGCGCTGCCTCGCCACCAGCTTGGGACCCCGCCGGGTGCCCCTGGCCATCGCAGCCCGTGGCTACGGTCGCGTCCACGCGGAGCTCCTCCGACTCGCGGCGGCCGAGCCCGCCGATTTTCTCTATGGCGGTGGAGGGGCCCTGGCTTCAACCTACGTGGCCGCGAAGCGCCTGGGGATTCCGTATGCGCTCGACCTGGAAGACTTCCACAGCGCCGAGCAGAATGATTCCCCGCCGGCGCGCCTCGCCCATGCTCTCGCGGAGCGGATCGAGCGCGCCGTCTTGCCGCAGGCGGCGTTCCTGACAGCAGCGAGCCCGGCTATCGCGCGGGCCTATGCCGACACGTACGGGCTCCGGCCGGTGATCATCAACAATACGTTCCCGCTGCCGCCCATGCCCCCGGATCTCCGGCCGAGCCCGGGCGATCGACTCAGGCTCTACTGGTTCAGCCAAACGGTGGGCCCCGATCGTGGCCTCGAAGACATTGTTCGCGCCGTGAGCCTGGCAGATATCGCCGCGGAGCTGCACCTGCGCGGCCGGGCGATCGCCGACTACCTCGACGGACTGATGCGGCTGGCTCAGGAGGTCGCCCCGACGCTCAAGATCGTGCATCACGAGCCCGTCCCTCCCGATGCCCTCGTCGAGTCGTGCGCCGGGTATGACGTCGGGCTCGCGGTGGAACCCGGATTCAGCCCGAACAATCTGATCGCCCTGTCGAACAAGGCTTTTACGTATCTGCTCGGCGGGCTGGCCATCGTGCTCACCGACACGCCCGGCCAGCGAGCGCTGGCGGCCGATGTGAAGACGGCGGCTTTCGTCTACACGCCTGGAGACGCCTTGGGACTGGCGGTGGGTCTGAGGCGCTGGGCCGCGGATACCGCGGCGCTTGCCCGCGCGAAGGCTGCCGCCTGGCAGGCCGCCGTGAGGCGCTGGCACTGGGAGCACCCCGAGGACCGCGGCGCGCTGCTTGGCGCCGTCGAGAAAGCCCTGGAGCGAGCGTGACGATGCGAATCGCGATTACGGCCGATCCCTATCTCCCCGTTCCGCCGCGCCTCTACGGAGGTATTGAGCGGGTCATTGATTTCCTCGTCCGGGGGCTGGTTGACCGCGGCCACGAGGTGACGCTCTTCGCCCATCCGGACAGCCGTACTGGCGGAACCCTGCTCCCATACGGGTCACCGCCGCACTGGGGCCCGTGGCACCGGTCGGTGGAGCTGGCGCAGGTGGGCGCCAGACTCTGGCATCGCCGAGCGGAATTTGAGGTCATCCATAGCTTCGGCCGCCTCGCCGCCCTGCTCCCCGTGCTTCCGGTGCGCCGATTGGCGAAGGTCCAGAGCTATCAGCGTGACGAGGTGCCGTGGCGCGGGGTGAGAATGGCGGTTCGACTCGCCGGAGAGTCGATTCGCTTCACGGGATGCTCGGCGAGCGTGTATCGCGAGCGGCCGCGTCAGGGCCCTGGCGGCGGTAGGTGGGAGACCGTGTTCAACGGCGTCGAAGTGGCCAAGTACACCCTGGTTCAGGACGTTCCAGTTGACGCGCCGCTGGCGTTCCTGGGACGCCTCGAGCCGTGCAAGGGCGCGCACCACGCGATCGCCATCGCCCGCGCGGCGAAGCGCCGTCTCGTGATCGCGGGAAATCGCGTGGAAGCAGGAGCGGCGGCGGACTACTTCAAGCGGGAGATTGAGCCGAAGCTCGACGGGGAGCTCGTGCAATACGTGGGTCCCGTGGACGATACCCGGAAGGACGCGCTCCTCGGCTCGGCCGCCGCGTTGCTCATGCCGGTTGAATGGGAAGAGCCGTTTGGCATCGTGATGGCGGAGGCGCTCGCCTGCGGGACGCCGGTGATCGGCTTCGCCAGGGGAAGCATTCCCGAGATCGTCCGCAATGGATTCAATGGCTATGCGTGCCGCACCGTGGAGGAGGCGGTCGACGCCGTCAGTCGACTCGATCAAATTGACAGGGCGAAGGTGCGATGGGACTGCGAGGCGCGCTTCGGAGATGGCGCCATCGTCGACGGTTACGAAGACCTCTATCGCGAGCTAGTGAGGACGTGATGGCGGCGCGCCGCGTCCTGATGGTGAGCCCGCATTTCCCGCCCGATCCGAGCGCAGGGACGCATCGCGTGCGGCTGCTCGCGCCTCATCTCCCCGGGCACGGCTGGCAGCCGACCGTGGTGAGCGTTGACCCACGGGACTACGAGGGACGTCTCGACTCCGGCCTTGCGGGACTGCTGCCTTCCGATCTTCGGGTGGTGCGCTGCCGGGCGTGGTCCCCACGGAGGACGCGGCGCCTGGGTTTCGGAGACCTGGGCCTACGGGCATTCGCCGGCCTCCGCGCGACGTGCGAGGCGCTCCTTCGCCGGGAGCCGTTCGATGCCTTGTTCGTCACCATCTATCCGACGTATCCCGCGCTGCTCGGCCGGATCCTGAAGCCGCGATACCGGATCCCCTTTGTGCTGGATTACCAAGACCCGTGGGTCGGGGCGTGGGGCCGGTCCGTGGGCGGGGGCCGGAACGGGCGGCCGGATCTCAGGAGCCGCCTCAGCCGGGCTGTGGCCGGAGTGCTCGAGCCCGTGGCGCTTCGCGCGGCCGACGCGATCACCGCGGTCTCGCGGGGAACATATGAGCAGATTCATGCGCAATACCCGTGGACCCGCACCATCCCGTGCGCGGAGATCCCGCTGGGAGGCGAGCCGGCGGACTTCGATTCGGTGAAGGATCAGTTCTGGGCCAACCCGTACTTCGACCCGAAGGACGGGCAGGCGCATGTCTGTTACGTCGGCACCCTCCTGCCCCTGGGCTTCGAGACGCTTCGCGCGGTGCTATCGGCCGCCGCCCTGCTCCAGGGCCGAAAACCGGCGCTTTTTCGGCGTCTGCGTCTCCACTTTTTCGGAACCAGCAATCAGACGACCCCGGACGCACCGTCCCGCGTGCTCCCCGTCGCGCGAGAACTCGGCGTCGGCGACGCGGTGACCGAGATCGCCCCGCGCCTGGACTACCTGGACGGTCTCAGGGTCCAGGTGCAGGCCACAGCCATCCTCATGATGGGGAGCGCCGAGCGGCATTACACCGCGAGCAAGCTCTACCCCGGCCTGCTCGCCGAGCGGCCCATTGTCGCCGTCTACCACGAGGCCAGCACCGTCGTGGATGTGTTGCGCCGCGCGACCCGACCGCCCACGGCACGGCTCGTGACCTACGGCGACGTTGAGCGTGCAGAAGCGCGGGTCGAGGCGATCTACGAGGCATTGCTGGCGATCGTCGAGCGTCCGGTCTTCGACCCGGCCGACGTGAGTCGCGAGGCGGTACAGCAGTACTCCGCCGCGTTCCTCGCTGGACGGCTGGCCGCGGTCCTCGACCGGGCAAGCGGTTCGCGATGAGCGCGTGGAGTGACTTGCTGCATCGGGCACTGGGAGTTCTCGGCTACGCGGTTCACCGCTGGCCTGCGAATCGCTTCGACGGCATGCGCGATGCGCTCGTGCTGCTGCGCGACGCCGGGTACGCGCCGCGGATCATCATCGACTGCGGCGCCAACCGTGGCGACTGGACCCGACTCGCGCGCTCGGTCTTCCGGTGGGCAGCCTTCCATCTCGTGGAGCCGCAGATCGTGTGGGCCGCGCGGCTGCGCGAGCTTGCGGAGCGGACGCCCGACCTCGTCGTCCACTCGGTGGCGGTGACCGAGCCCGGCGTGGCCCAGGTTCGGATGGTTGGGATTGGGACAACCGGCGCCTTCGTGGCGCGCCCCGACGAGGCGGGCCAGGGTGAGGCGGAATGCCCGGCCACGACGCTTGATGAGCTCCTGGCCGACCGGGTGACGCGCGCCGATCGTGCGCTGCTCAAGCTCGATCTCGAGGGGCACGAGGTTAGCGCGCTCACGGGTGGACGGCGCCTTCTCCTCGACATCGAGGTGGTGATCACCGAGGTGCAATTCTACGAGATCGACGGCAACGCGCGCCCCACGTTCACCGCTCTGACGACATTCCTCGAGGAGCGTGGTTTCGAGCTCTACGATTTGGCGTGTCTCTCCGCGCGCCCGCGGGACCGGAGATTGCGCATGGGTGACGTAATCTTCGTCCGGCGGGACAGTCCCCTGCTGGCCGATCGAGCGTGGGCATGAGCGCGCCGATCCGGCTGACCGCTGTGCTCACGCATCCGGTGCAGTACTACGCGCCGTGGTTCCGGTTCGTGGCCAAGCACTGCCCGGAGATCGATCTCACGATCCTCTACGCCGTCCAGCCCACGCCGGAGCAGCAGGGTGTCGGCTTCGGCCGATCGTTCCAATGGGACGTGCCACTGACGGACGGCTACCGCTGCCGCATCCTTCGCTCGACGCGACCCGGCGAGAGCGTGGACAGCAATCGCTTCTGGGGGCTGAACGTGCCGGAGATCGGAGCCGCCATCCGGGAGAGCCGTCCCGACGTGGTCCTGATCCCCGGCTGGCACTCGATTACTTTGCTGCGGGCGCTCTGGGCATGCCGACGCCAGGGCGTGCCGGTCCTCTACCGGGGCGACACGAATCTCGGAGCGAGGCCGCCGGGATGGCGGCGCCCCCTCTGGGAGCTTCGGACCCGCGCGCTGCTCAGCGCATTCGACGGCTATCTGAGTGTGGGCCAACGGGCCCGCGAATATCTCCGGCGGTTCGGCGTGAGCGGCTCGCGGATCTGGCAAGCCTCTCACTGTGTCGACAATGAGTTCTTCGCTCGCGCCGCCGCCCCGCACCAGTCGCTTGCCGGGCGCGCGGCCGCCCGTGCCGCATGGGGCTTCGCTCCTGGCGACTTCGTGGTGCTGTTCGTCGGCAAGCTCGAGCGTGTGAAGCGCCCCCTCGACCTGATCCGCGGCGCCGCGTGCGTGGAGCCGCATCCACGGCTGCTGATGGTCGGCGGAGGAGAGCTTGAAGACGAGTGCAGGGCCGAAGCGCAGCGATTAGGCGTGGACGCCGCCTGGGCCGGTTTCCTGAACCAAAGTGAGCTGGGCCGCGCCTATGCCGCCGCCGACTGCCTGGCGCTTCCGGGCAGCGAGTCGTGGGGCCTGGTGGTGAACGAGGCCCTGGCGACAGGGCTGCCTTGCGTCGTGAGCGATCGAGTGGGCTCTGCATCGGACCTCGTGACTCCCGGGCGGACGGGTGAAATCTACCGGGCCGGCGATGCGCGCGCCCTCGGGGCGGCGCTCGACCGCGTGCGGGAGAAGAGCTGGGCCGGCCACAATTGGTTCGCAGCGTGCCGCGAGCGCGCTGCCGAGCACTCGATCGAGCGCGCCTCCGATGGCTTGCTCCAGGCCTGCCGTGAGCTGCGGATCCAGCCCTCCCGCGCTCGAGATTCGGGCCGCGGAAGCGGGACGCCCCGCGTTCTGGTGTGTTGCGGCGGCATGGTGATCGTTGCCGGTCTCGAGCGCATGACCTTTGAGGTTCTACGCGTGCTCCGTGAGCGGGGCGCCGAGGTTCACTGCGTCGTGAACTCCTGGGAGAACCACCGCATCGTGGCGCTCGCGGAGGAGATCGGCGCGAGCTGGTCGACCGGCTACTACTGGTATCGCTTCGACCGCCACACGCGCAATCCGCTTAAGTGGCTGCAGTTTGCCTGGGACATCACGCGAACCAGTCTGGGACTGCTCCGGGACGCGTGCCGGTTTCGGCCCACCCACGTGCTGGTTCCCGAGTTCGTGAGCGTCTTGAGGAACGGCCCGGCGCTGCTGCTGCTGCGGATGCTGGGCACGCGAGTGGTGTGCCGGGTCGGCAATGCTCCGGACCCGCGGTCGTTCTATCGTCGGCTCTGGCGATGGCTGGTCAGTCCCATGACGGATCGCTTCTTGTGCAACTCGACCTTCACGATGCGCGAGCTGCTTGCCCACGGCGTGCCCGAGCCGAAGGTCTCGATGATCTACAACTGTGTTCCTCAGCGCGGAGGGCCGCCGCCGCAGCCGGCCGAACGGCTCGCGGGACGGATCATCTACGTCGGCCAGGTCATCCCGCCCAAGGGCCTCGATCTGCTGCTCGAGGCGGTGGCGCTGCTCCTTGCGGCGGGCCGTGAGGTGACCCTCGATGTCGTCGGGAACGTCGAGGGCTGGGAGCCGCCGGGCTGGATCGGCTATCACGAGCGGGTTCAGCGGCGGGCCGCGAGCCCGGACCTCGCCGGTCAGGTCCGATTCCTCGGCTGGCGCGAAGATATTCCGTCGCTGTTGGCTGCCGCGGCGATCCACTGCTGCCCCTCGCGCCCGGAGCAGCGGGAGGCATTCGGGATCGTGAACATCGAGGCGAAGGATGCGGGAATTCCTTCGGTGGTGAGCCCCACTGGCGCCTTGCCGGAGCTCATCGACCATGGCGTCGATGGCTGGGTGTGCTCGGAGGCGACGGCGGTAGCCATCGCGGAGGGGATTGAGTTCTTCCTCAAGGATCCGGTACGGCTCGAGAAGGCCGGCGCCGCGGCTCGGCAGTCACTGAAGCGATTCAGTCGGGAGCGGTTCGCCGATTCGTGGTGGGCCGTGTTCGACGGCGGTGCGGACCGTGGCTGAGCTTCGACTGCCGAGCCGCCGTACCCAGGTCCTTCGCGGGATCGCCTGGAGCGCCGCGTTTCAGGTCTTCCAGGCGGTCTTGAGCTTCGGCGCGATGCTGGTCCTCGTTCGGATCATCCCACCGGCCGAGTACGGGCGCGTCGGCGTGATGCTGGGCTTTCTGACCCTCCTCAATGCCGGAGGGTGCGGGATGTTCCTCGCCCACGCCCTCCAGCACGGCGATGGCGCCGAGCCTGACTGGTCCTTGCACTGGTCGGCGGCCTTCTACATTCAAGGGGGGCTGAGCCTTGCGTGCCACGCGGCGGCTGCCTTGTGCTGGCTGGTGGAGGCGTACCGGCCCATCGCGCCCCTGCTTCACCTCGCCGCGATCGGGGTGATGCTCGATTGGCCCAATAGCGTCGCGACGACCATGCTCAGACGGGAGCTCGAGCTCCGGAGATACCAGGTGATCTATGGCGCCGGGACGCTCGCGAGCACGGCCGTGACGCTGGCCGTGGCCTCCGCGGGCGGCGGGGCCTACGCGATCGTCCTCGGCTCGAATGTGGTGGTGGGGATGCCGTTCGCCATTGATCTGCTCGTGGTGCGGCGATGGCGCCCCCGTTCGGGATGGTGGAGATGGCCGGACTGGCGCGCCTATGCGCCGGCACTCAGGTTCGGATGCCAGCAGGCCGGCTCGGCCCTTCTCGCGAGCACGAGAGGGGCGCTGCAGGCCGCCGTCTTGCCGGGGGTGGTTGGCTACGCCTCCATCGGCTACCTGGGCCGCGCACAGGTGCTCTTCAGCAGCACCGTGGGACGGGGCGCGACCATCCTGCAGGACGCCTTCTCCCCGCTCTTGCCGCGCTATGCGGGGCAGCGGAGCGCGTACGCGGAGAAGGCCACGCTGTTTGCGCGAGTCGTCCTCCTCATCGGGGTGCCGGGCGCGATCTATATCGGGCTCGAGGGCCGGGCCCTCTCCCGCGTTCTCTACGGCGAGCGCTGGATCGGCGCCGATCCGCTGATCTGGCCGGTCGCGCTGACGAGCCTCGGGGCCATGGCCTTCCTCGTGGGCTCGGCCGTTCTCCTGGCGGCGGGCCGACTGCGCGCCTGCCTGCTCCTCGATCTCTTGAGCGCCGTGATCGCGCTGCCCACGCTGGCCGTGGCATGGGCGGGAGGCGATGTCGTCGCCTACGCCTGGGCGGTGATGGGAGGGCAGGGACTCGCCGGCGTGATCGCGCTTGCCGCGAGCTCTTCGCTGCTGGCCAAGGGTTGGATTCGGACGGTGATCGTTCCTCCGGCGGCGGCCGCCGCGCTGGCTGCGGCCATCGTGCTCGTCACCGGCGCCGCGCTCGACTCGATGCCTCTTCTCGTTCGGCTCATGGTCAACACGGCGTCCTTCGGACTCGGGCTGATGCTCGCGCTGCGCGGGTTTTTCCCCCGGACGCTCGCCGAGCTTCTCGAGCGCCTGCCGGGCGGGGTGCGGGTGCGGGTGTGGCTTCGGCTTGACGGCGCCGCAGCCGTCGTGGTGGCGCGGTGAGGGAAGGATTCGGCTCGCGCGGCCAGGTGTCTGAGCGTTTCGCTCCCCGCTCACTTGGGCCCCGGCCCCTGCAGCCGCTTCTCCCGCGCGCGAGGTACTTCGTCCTCATCCTGTCGTCGGCGGCAGCGTGGCTTGTCGCGCGCGACTGGCTGGCGGCCGCGGGCATCCTCGTTCTCTGGCTCGGGTGGCATTACCTGGTCCTCGATGAGGGACCGCCCGTCCTGGCCATGGCATTCACCTTCCAGTGGGTCCAGGTAAACGCGGGGCTCTACTACCATGCCCTCACCGGGCGGTCGCTGGACGCCATCGAGCTGAGCGATTACCGGCCGATGGTCCTGATCGGCCTCGGGTGGATCCTCGCCCTCCTGGTCGGCCTGAGGCTCGGCATGCGAGTGGTGCGCGGGCCCCGGCCGGAGGACGGGCCGCGGCCCGAGCAGGCCTTCGGCTGGCCCGCCCTGCTCGTCGCCTACGCCGTGGCGGTGACGGTGACGGGGACGGTGCAGCAGCTCGCCTGGGAGGTTCCGGCGCTCACCCAGGCCATCCTCGCGCTGACCTATGCCAGGCTCGCCACGGTCTTCATGATGTTCTATCGCCTGACCCGGCCCCGGGTGCGCTGGGGCTGGCTTTCGCTCCTGTTGGCGATGGAGGTCGTGCTGGGTTTCACCGGCTATTTCGCCGGCTTCCGCGAGCCGTTCATGCTGGCGGCCGTTGCCCTGCTCACGGCATTCGACCGCCGGAAGATCCGCCACTGGCTGGCGCTTGGCGTGTTCGCGGTCGTGATGTTCCTGACGGGGCTGATGTGGATGGCCATCCGCACCGACTACCGCCAGGATTTCGAAAGCCAGGTGTTCGCCCAGTCGCGGGAGGCGCGGGTCGAGCGGGTCGTTGTCCTGACCTCGAGATGGCTTCGCCGCGACTTCGGCACCATGCTGCTCGACCTCGACTTCTTCGTGGACCGGCTCTGGGTGATCTACTATCCGGCGCTCGCGGTGACCCGCGTGCCGGCGGTCGTCCCGCACGAGCACGGAGCGATCCTCGGTCGCGCGCTCCTTCATGTCGTCACGCCCCGGGTGCTCTTCCCCGACAAGGGCGTGCTCGAGTCGGACAGCGAGATGGTGATGCGATACGCCGGCGTCTGGGCGGCAGGAGAAGAAAAGGGCACCAGTATCGCATTCGGGTACGCCGCCGAGTCCTACGTGGACTTCGGGGTGCCGCTGATGTTCCTGCCGATCCTCGTCTACGCCTTTCTCATCGGGATGGCCTACCACGGGTGGCTGAGGGTGATCCGACATCGCGAGCTGGCCATCGCCTTCGTGACCGTGACGTTCTGGATGTGCCTCTATCTCTTCGAGCGCTCCTGGATCAAGACACTGGGGCTCACGCTGACAATGATGGTCTATCTGGGCGGGGCCGCGTTTGTCCTCGACCGGATACTGCTCTGGCAGCGCAGTCCCCGGGCGGTCCGGCCGGAGCCCGCGCCCCGGCGGGCGAGAGGCTGACGGGACCATGCGCGTTCTCCACGTCACCCCGTACTTCGCGCCGGCCTTTGGCTATGGTGGCCCGCCGCGCAGCATCCTCGGGCTGTGCCGGGCACTTCAGGCCGCGGGCGTCGAGGTCGAGGTGTTCACCACCACCGCCGACGGGGCGCGCGAGCTGCGGCCCTCGCCCCCCGAGGGCGACCGCGTTGACGGCGCGCTCGTGCGTTACTTCCCGCTGAGCGCCCCGCGCCGGATGTTCCAGGCCCGAGGCCTGGGCGCTGCGCTCGCGACGGCCACGGCGCGGGCCGATCTCATCCATATCCACGGGCTGTGGAATCTGCCCGGCTGGACGGCGGCGCGGATCGCCCGGCGCCTCGACATTCCGTACGTCATCTCGCCCCGCGGCATGCTCGACGCGGGATCGCTCGCCCACCACGCGGCGAGGAAATGGATTGCCTACTGGGCGGTGGAGCGCAGGAACCTGGCGGGCGCGGCCTTCCTGCACGCCACCTCGGCGGCGGAGGCCGAAGCGCTCGAGGCCCGTGGCGCAGGCGCGCCGGTGATGACGCTGCCCAATGGCGTGAATGCGCCGGCGGCCGGTCTGCCCGCGCGCGGCGCGTTTCGAACGCGCTTGGGCATCCCGCCGGGCGCGCCGCTGGTCGTGTACCTCGGCCGCATTCATCCGATCAAGCGGCTGGATCTCCTGGCGGCGGCCTTCGAGCGCTTGCGCGCGTCCCGCCCGGATGTCCGCCTGGTGATCGCCGGGCCCGACGAAGCGGGCCATCGCCGCGCGCTCGAGCCTCACTTCGCTCGCCTCGGGTCGTCCGCGCACTGGACCGGAGAGCTGAGCGAGTCGGAGAAGTGGTCTCTGCTGGCCGACGCGGACGCCTTGGGCGTGTGCTCGGACTCGGAGAGCTTCGGGATGAGCGTGGTGGAGGCGATGGCGGCCGGCCTCCCCGTGGTCGTCACCCAAACCTGCCCGTGGGAGGAGATCGAGACGGCGCGCGCGGGCTTTTGGGTGCCGCAGGAGGCCGAGGCGGTAGCCGACGGCCTGCGGGAGATCCTGGCGCATCCGGCGAAGGCGCGGGAAATGGGCGAGCGCGGGAGGCAGCTCGTCCAGAGCCGCTATGACTGGGACACGGTGGCGACGGCCATGGCCGAGCAGTACCGGGTCGCCGCGTCGGGGCGGCGCTATACCGTGCTCACCCCCGGGATGAACGGCACCGATGGCATCTCGATGCTCTCCCGCCTGATCGCCCGTGCCCTCGGACCCGCGCGGGTCCTGTCCTTACTGACTACCGGGCGGAGCCGGCGGCTGGACAAGCTGCGCTTCATCGCGCGCGCCCTGCGGACGACGGTGAGCGGCCGGCCGCCCACCGACATCATATGTGTGCACCTGCACCTGAGCCCGCTGGCCGAGCTGATGCTGGGCTGGCGCTCGCGGCTCACGACCATTCTCGTGGGCATCGAGGCCTGGCGGCCGCTCCGCTGGCTCGAGCGCATGGCGATACGGCGCTCGCATGCCCTCATCGCCATCTCCGAGCACACGGCCCGACGCTTCCGCGACGCGAACCCGGAATTCGCGGGGCGGCGGATCGACATCTGTCAGCCGGCCGTGCGAGACGAGATGTCGCCGGAGGGAACGGGCGAGGCGCCCGATATTCCCGCGGCCTTCGCCCTCATCGTCGGGCGCATGGCCGCCGAGGAGCGCTACAAGGGCCACGACATGCTCATCGATCTCTGGCCCCGGGTCACGGCCGAGGTGCCCGGCGCGCGTCTGGTGATTGCGGGCGAGGGCAATGACCGCGCGCGGCTCGAGAGCAAAGCGGCGCCGCTCGAGGATGGCGTGAGCTTCCTTGGGCGTGTGTCCGATGAGACGCTGGCCGCGCTCTACCGGCACTGCGCCTTCTTCGTGATGCCGAGTCGCGACGAGGGCTTCGGCCTGGTCTTCCTCGAGGCCATGCGGGCGGCCAAGGCCTGCATCGGCGGCGTAGGCGCGGCCGCCGAGATCATCGAGGACGGCGTCACGGGACTGGTGGTGGATCCGGCCGATCCCGAGCAGGCGCTCAAGGCTGTGCTGCGGCTCTACCGCGAGCCCGAGACCCGCGAGCGCATGGGGCGCGCCGGCGCGGCCCGCGTGGCCGCGCGCTACAGCGAAGCCCACTTCAGCCAGCGCTTCCGCGGGTTGCTCGAAGAGCGCGCGGCGACGCCATGAGCGCCGTGCTTGGCATCAGCGCCTATCACGGCGACGCCGCGGCGGCGCTGATCGTGGGCGGTCGCCTCGTGGCGGCGGCGGAAGAGGAGCGCTATACCCGGATCAAGCATTGGGCGGGCTTTCCGCGCGAGGCCGCCCTGGGCTGCCTCCGCATCGCGGGGCTCGAGCCGCGCGACATCGATCATTTCGCCATCGGACGAAACCCGCGCGCCAACCTCTGGCGCAAGGCCGCCTTCGCGCTGAGGAACCGGCCAAGCCTCCGTCTGATCACCGATCGCGCGAAGAACGCCGGCCGGGTCGGCGATGTCGCGGCGGCAATCGCGGAAGCGCTCGGTCTCGAACGCGACCGTGTCGCGCGGCGGACGCACTGGGTAGAGCATCACCCGGCCCATCTGGCCAGCGCCTTTTTCGTCTCGCCTTTCGATCAGGCGGCGGTCTGCGCGGTGGATGGCTTCGGCGATTTTGTCAGCACCTCGTCCGGAACCGGTAGCGCGGCCCGGCTCGACGTCGGCCGGCGCATCTTCTTCCCCCACTCGCTGGGCATGCTCTATCTGGCCCTCACCCAGTACCTGGGCTTTCCCAACTACGGAGACGAATTCAAGGTCATGGGGCTGGCACCGTACGGCGCCCCCGACTTCGCGCGTGAGCTCCGACGCCTCATCCACCTCACGGCCGACGGCGGCTTCGCGCTCGACCTGGACTACTTCCGCCACTGGTCGGGCGGCGTGGACATGACCTGGGACGGCGGCGAGCCCAAGATCGGCCCGGTGTACACCGCCAAGCTCGAGCAGCTGCTGGGATCCGCGCGGCGACCTGACGAGCCGCTCACACCGCGGCACGAGGCCCTGGCGGCTTCGCTCCAGGCCGTGTTCGAAGACGCGGCCGCGCACATCCTCACGGCGCTACACCGCCGCACGGGGCTCAGCCGGCTCTGCCTGGCCGGCGGCTGCGCCATGAACAGCGTGATGAACGGCAAGATTCGCCAGCTCACACCCTTCCGTGAGGTCTACGTCCAGCCGGCGGCGGGAGACAATGGCACGGCCTTGGGCGCGGCCTTCTGGGTATGGCATCAGGTCCTGGGCCGGCCGCGGGGCTTCGTGATGGAGCATGGCTCCTGGGGGCCCGAGTTCTCGTCGGCGGAGATAAGCGCGGCGCTCGACGCGCGCCGAGGGGACCTGGCGCGCGCCGGCTGCCGCTCGCGGGACATCGCCGACGGCGAGGAGCTGGCGCGCTGGACGACCGAGCGGATCGCCGAGGGCAGGATCGTCGGCTGGTTCCAGGGGCGGATGGAATGGGGGGCGCGCGCGCTGGGCAATCGGAGCATCCTCGCGGACCCCCGGCGGCCCGACATGCGCGAGATCATCAATACGAAGATCAAGTTCCGGGAGAAGTTCCGCCCCTTCGCGCCCTCCATTCTCGAGGAGGCGCTGGACGAGTATTTCGTCGGCGCGGCGCCCGACCCGTTCATGATCCAGGTCTACCCCGTGCGGCCGGACAAGCGCGCCGTGATCCCGGCGGTCACCCATGTGGACGGCTCCGGGCGGCTGCAGACGGTGAGCCGGGCGGCCAACCCGCGCTACTGGGAGCTCATCCGCGCCTTCGAGAAGCGCACCGGGGTCCCGGTGCTGCTCAATACCTCGTTCAACGAAAACGAGCCCATCGTGCTCGAGCCGGCCGAAGCCATCGACTGTTTTCTCCGAACCCAGATGGATGCGCTGGTGCTGCGGCAAACCGTGGTAGAGAAAAAGGGAGACGGCCGCCCATCATGACCGACATCGCGTCCAAGCGCTTCGTGGTCACCGGCGGCGCGGGATTCTTGGGCGGTCACGTCGTCCGGGCGCTGCAGGCCCGCGGCTGTCGCTCCATCATCGTCCCGCGGCGCGCGCATGACGATCTCACGCGCGAGGTCAATGTCGAGCGCCTCCTGGCCGGCGCCAAGCCCGACATCGTGATTCATCTGGCCGCCGAGGTCGGTGGCATCGGCGCCAATATGGCCAATCCCGGGAGCTTCTTCTACGAGAACCTCGTGATGGGCGTGATGATGATGGAGTATTCGCGCCGCCTCGGAGTCGAAAAGTTCGTGGGGGTGGGCACGGTCTGCGCCTACCCGAAGCACACGCCCGTGCCGTTCAAGGAAGAGGATCTCTGGAACGGCTATCCCGAGGAGACGAACGCGCCGTACGGGCTGGCCAAGAAGATGCTGCTGGTCCAGGCCCAGGCCTACCGCCGGCAGTACGGTTTCAACGCGATCCACCTGCTGCCGGTCAATCTCTATGGGCCGGGCGACGATTTCAGCCCGGAATCCTCCCATGTCATCCCGGCGCTGATCCGCAAGTGCCTCGAGGCGGCGGAGCGGGGCGCCGGCGAGATCGTCTGCTGGGGCGACGGCTCGCCCACCCGGGAGTTCCTCTACGCCGAGGACTGTGCCGAGGCGATCGCGATGGCCGCCGAGCACTTCGATGGCCCCGAGCCGGTCAATCTCGGCACCGGCGTCGAGATCTCCATCAAGGACCTGGCCAGCCTCATCGCCGAGCTGACGGGCTTCACGGGGCGCCTCGTGTGGGATCCGAGCAAGCCCAATGGCCAGCCCCGGCGGTGCCTGGACACGACGCGCGCCTGGGAGCGCTTCGGCTTCCGCGCCAAGACGGGCTTTCGCGAAGGGCTCGAGCGCACCATCGAATGGTACCGCCAGCACCGCAGAGCGTGAGGATCCGGTTCTTCAACCGGTCCTACTGGCCGGACTTCGGCGCCACCGGCCAGCTGCTCACCGAGCTCGCCGAGGATCTGGTGAGCAAGCACGGCTGCGAGGTCTCCGTCGTCGCGGGACTGCCGCTCGGCGCTGATCGGCCACGGCCAGGCTGGGGCTTCGTGGGGCGGGAGTGGCACAATGGCGTCGAGATCCTGCGCTGCCGCGGTACGACCCATTCCCCCCGCCGATTTGCCGGCCGCGCCGCCAATTACCTGACCTATTTCGCCTCGGCCTGTCTCGCGGGCCGCCGCGCGCCGCGCCCGGACATCGTGGTGGCGCTCACGGATCCGCCCATCATCGGGCTGGCCGCCCTGTGGGCCGCGCGCCGGTTGCGATCGCGCTTCGTTTTCCTCTGCCAGGACGTCTTTCCCGAGGTCGCGCGGCTCGTCGAAGACTTCCAGAGCGAGGCCGTGAACGACGCGCTCCAGCGGACGAGCCGCTTTCTCGTCAAGCGCGCCGATCGCGTGATCGCCCTCGGCGAGACCATGCGGGACCGTCTGGTGGTGAGCAAGGACGCGGACCCCGCCAAGGTCGAGGTCATCCACAACTGGGCCGACTGCGCGGCCGTGTATCCCGGAGAGAAGCGGAACCCGTTCTCCCGTGCGAACGGGCTCGCCGAGCCCTTCGTGGTGATGCACTCGGGCAATGTCGGGCTCTCCCAGAATCTCGATGCGCTGCTCGATGCGGCCGCGAGGCTGAGCGGCCATCGCGATCTCGTCTTCGCCATCGTCGGGGACGGCGCCAGCCGGGCGCGGCTCGAGGGGCGCGCGCGGGCCGAGCGCCTCGACAACGTGCGCTTCCTGCCGTATCAGCCGCGGGCGGGATTGGCCGAGTCGTTTGCCAGCGCGGATGTCTTCGTGGTCTCGCTCAAGCCGGGGCTGGCCGGCTGCATCGTGCCGAGCAAGCTCTACGGCATCCTGGCGGCGGGCCGGCCGTATGTCGCGGCCGTCGAGGAGCCGAGCGAGGTCGCCGCCATCACCAAGTCGTACGACTGCGGCTTGCTGGTCCCGCCGGGGGATGCGAAGGCGCTGGCCGCGGCCATCCGGCGTCTGCATGGCGACCGCACCCTCGCGCGCCGGCTGGGCGCCAATGCCCGGCGTGCCGCGCTCGATTTCGATCGCCCGCTCCAGGTGGCGAAGTACTCGCGGCTCCTCCGGGCGCTGGCCGCGGATCCTCCACGGCCCGAGCCTGTGCTCAAGCGCCCCTTCGACGTGGCGCTGTCAGGGCTCGGCCTGCTGGGCTCGCTGCCGCTCTGGGGGATGATCGCGCTCCTCATCAAGCTCGACGACGGCGGGCCCGTATTCTACGGCCAGGAGCGCGTGGGCCGGGGCGGCCGGCGCTTCAAGAGCTGGAAATTCCGCTCCATGATTCCGGATTCTGACCGGCGCTTCGGCCCGCTGCAGGCCGCCGAAGACGATGCGCGCATCACCCGGGTGGGCCGGCTGCTGCGGGCCACCGCGATGGACGAGTTGCCCCAGCTCTGGAATATCTTCGTCGGCGACATGAGCTTCGTCGGGCCGCGGGCGCTGGCCCCGGCCGAGATCGAGGTGCAGGGATCGAGGCAGGTCGTGCCGCTGGAGAAGGTGCCGGGATACGAAGCGCGGCATCGGGTGCGGCCGGGGCTCACGGGCATCGCCCAGATCTACGCCCGCCGGGACTTGCCCCGCCGGCAGAAGTTCCGGCTCGACCGCCTATATATAAGGAAGCAGTGCTTCGGGCTGGACCTGCGGCTGATCGCCCTGTCCTTCTGGATCACCTTCCGCGGGAAGTGGGAGGCGCGGGGCCGAAAGGTCTAATCGGGCGCGCCCGGTCAGAAAACGTGCTGGCCCGGGGACGGGCGCCCCCGTATGATGTGGCATGCGCGACGTCGCGGTGATCGGCGCGGGCCCGGCCGGCTTGCTGGCCGCGCGGCGCTTGGCCGAAGCCGGATTGGACGTCTCGGTGCTGGAAGAGCACCCGGCCGTCGGCCGCCCCACCCACTGCACCGGCGTCATCTCGCTCGAGACCGCGGCGCTCGCCAAGATCCCCGATGAGATCATTCTCAAGCGGCTCACCCATGCGCGCCTGCTCTCTCCCGGCGGCGCCCGCTGCGATCTGCGCTGGCACGGCGAGGGGAGCGAAGAGATTCTCGTCATCGATCGGGACGCCTTCGATCGCGAGCTGGCCGAGCAGGCCGCGGTGGCAGGTGCGCTGATCGAGACGGGTGCTCGCGTGGATGGCCTCGCGGTGGACGACGATGGCGTGAGCCTCACGGTCGGGACGCGCACCGTGAAGGCGCGGGCGGTGATCCTGGCCTGCGGCGTGTCCTATCGTTTCCAGCGCCAGCTGGGACTGGGTCTGCCCGGCCGACTGGCGCACACGGCCCAGATCGAGGTGGACGCTGAGGCCGCCGACGTGGTCGAGCTCCACTTCGGCAGGGATGTCGCGCCCGACGGATTTCTCTGGACGGTGCCGATCAGCCGCGGCGGGCGCCCCGGGCTCAAGATCGGCGTGCTCACCCGGGGGGACGCGGGCGTCTGTCTCGATCGGTTCCTCGCTCGCCCCGAGGTGCGCGCGCGGCTCCTCTCGACGCCTCGCCGGCCGGTCCGCCGGCTGCTGCCGCTTCAGCCCATCGCCAAGACCTATGCCGAGCGGCTGCTGGTGGTGGGCGATGCCGGCGGATTCACCAAGCCCACCACGGGCGGCGGCATCTACTACAGCCTCCTCTCGGCCTCACTGGCGGTAGAGACGCTGCTCGAAGCCTTTGACGAGGGCGCGCTCGACGAGGAGCGCATGAGCCGCTACGAGACACGGTGGCAGGCCGAGCTGGGGCAGGAGTTCCGCGTCGCGGGCTGGCTG
>WNGF01000910.1_pt1 | contig 55868 bp, 55 predicted proteins | sample 5400641 | NCBI WGS metagenome assembly WNGF01 (sample SAMN13153371, study PRJNA577476) | soil metagenome | isolation source: 80 cm soil or saprolite under grassland replicate 2 | place: USA:California | collected 2016-06-15
CGCGTGTAGGAGAACTCCGACCCTTCCGGGTTCCAGGCGAGGCTCCCGCCTGCCGTGCCGCCGTGCGCACGGGGAATCACGTCGGGCAGCGCTTTGCCCGTCTCCGCGTCGAAGACGCGAACCGTGCCGCTCTCGCTGCCGCCCTCGGAGAGCGAGACGGCAACGTGCTTGCCGTCGCGCGACGGCACGAACCAGTCGATCGTGATCGTACCCTTGTCATCGATCGCGTTGGGATCGACCAGCACGCGCTCGGCTTTCGGGTCGTCGGCCGACGGAAGCACCACCAGAAAGGGTTGCTGCTTGGGCGGCTCTCTCTTGACGGCAAAGAGGCGGCGCCCCCGGAAGACGAGCTGGAAGTACTCGGGCGAGGGCGCGGCCGAAAGCTCCCGCACGCGCCGGCCGATGGCTTCTCTGTCCGGCAAGGCATCGAGAACCGAGCGGGTGAACGCGTTCTGAGCATCGCTCCACTTCTGGACTTCGGGATCAGCCGCGTTCTCGAGCCAGCGGTAGTCGTCGCGCACCGCGACGCCGTGGTACGCGTCCGTGACCGGCCGCTTCGCCGCGCCGGGCGGGCCGGCCGCAGCCAGCCCGACGAGCGCGGCCAGAGCTCCGAGAAAAACGGCTGGCCTCGGCATGGGATCTGCTCGCCCGGCCGGCTCGGCTCGCTACTTCTTCTTCGGCGAGGCGCCCGGGGGCGCGGGCGGCGGAGCCTCGACCGAGTCGGGCACGTGATTGACGATCGGTGGAATCGTCTTCAAGTAGGCGTACATCGCCTTCAGGTCCGCATCCGAATAATTGCTGTAAGCCTCCCACGGCATCGGCGGCATGATCAGACGCGAAGTCCCGAAATGCTTGCCGGTCTTGATCGCCTTGACGAAGATCTCTTCCGTCCAGGCCGAGCCGAGGCCGGTGTTCGGGTCGGGCGTCAGGTTGGGCGCGTACGAGATCCCCCAGGGTCCCGCATAGGCCGTATTCGTCGCCGCTCCGAACCAGATCCACGGCCCGGCAGCCTGCGGCGGCGGCGGCAACTTCATCCCCTCCGGATGGCCCGACAACATCCTCGTCATGTCGGGCTCGGGCAGCCCGTTCTTGCCCATCTTCCACGGCGTGTGGCAGTCGTTGCATCCCCCCGTCTTGACGAGGAACGCGCCCCGCTTCACCGCCGATGGCCCCTTCGTCTCGGACGGCCCGGGCGCCGCGTCGCTCGAGGCGACGGAGAACGCCAGGGAGACGACGATCACACAGGCCGCGGCCAGACCAAACAGAGATCGCTTCACGCCAAACCCTCCTTCAAGAAACATTTCGGGGCGAAAATCCGCGCGGATTCTACTTCACTCCCAGTAATTGAAGGCGTATCCGAGGCTGCCGTAAGCGGTCTCCGAGACGCCCGTCAGCTCCGCGTCGCGGTTCTTGTCCATCTCCTTCAAGTGGCCCACCATCCGGTACTTCGCGCCCTGGACGAATGCTTTCGCGAGCCGAATCTCCTCGGCCGACTTCGACGAGCCGCGCTTGGCGATGGCGGATGTCGCTCGAGACAGGACGGCGACCGACGCGTAGAGATCGATCGCCACGTTGGCGAGCCGCTCCTGGTGGTACTGCTTCCCGATGACGCCCTTGCCGTACTTCAAGAGAAGCGTCTCGACGGCGCTCGACGCCGCGCGCGCGTACTTGGTCACGACGTCGCCCTCGGCGGCCAGCTCCGGGGCGAGCTTGCCGAGCTTCTGTGGGGTCACGTAGCTCCTCACCTTCCTCGCCGCGTAATCGCCCAGGATGCCCATCGAGCGAAGCGGATCCCTCAGCGCCTTGCCGATCTCCTTCATCTCCTCGCCGGTGTCCTTCATCCCCGTCAGCGACACCAGGACGCGCAGGATCTCGTTGGTGCCCTCGAAGATCATGTTGATTCGCGAATCGCGCAGCGCCCGCTGGTACGGGTATTCCTCCATGAAGCCGTTGCCTCCGGCGATCTGGAGGGCGTCGTTGATGTTCTGCCACACCGCCTCGGTGCCGAAGATCTTGCAGCAGGCTCCTTCGAGGGAGTAATCCTGGAGGCCGCGGTCGATCAGCCCGGCCGTCAGGTACACCATCGACTCGAGCGCGTAGGTCGAGACGACCATGCGGGCGAACTTGGCTCGGATCATCTCGAAGTCGGCGATGCGCGTCTGGAACTGCTTGCGCTGGGTCGCGTGGAGCGCCGCCTCGCGGATCATCGCCTTCGAGCCGCCGATGCAGCCGGCGCCGAGCGACGTGCGGCCGGTGTTCAAGATCTCGACGGCGATCTTGAAGCCCTGGCCGCGCTCCCCCAGGACGTTGAACGCCGGGACACGGACGTTCTGAAGCTCGATCGGGACCGTCGAGGAGCCCCGCAGCCCGAGCTTCTTCTCCTCCCTGCCCGGCACGACGCCTCCGAGGTCTTTTGTCACGACGAAGGCGGTGATGCGCCTGTGCTCGTCCGTGGCGGGAAGCCCGACGTCCTTGGCGAAGACCGTGAAGAACTCGGCGAAGCCGCCGTTACTGATCCAGTGCTTGGTGCCGTTCAAGACGAACTCGTTGGCGGCCGGGTCGTAGACGGCCGTCGTCTTGATCGAGGCGGCATCCGAGCCGGCCTCGGGCTCGGTCAAGGCGAAAGCCGCGAGCATCTCGCCGGTCGCGAGAAGCGGCAGCCACTTCTTCTTCTGATCCTCGGTGCCGAAGAGAATCAGGCCCTTCAAGCCGATCGACTGGTGCCCGCCCACGAGGATGCCGATCGAGGCGTCCGTGCGGCCGATCTCCTCGGTGACGCGGCAGTAGGCCGACGCGGAGAAGCCATAGCCGCCATAGGCCTCCGGGATCGTCATGCCGAAAGCTCCGAGCTCGGCCAAGCCTTTGACCACCTCGGGCGGGACGCGGTGGTCGCGGTCGATCGCGACCGGGTCGATGTGGTCCTTCGCGAAGCTGCGAAAAGACTCGAGAAATGTCGAGACGATCTCGCGCTCTTCGGAGGAGACCTCGGGGTACGGGAAGACCGTGTCCTCGGGCACGTGGCCCGCAAAGAGGGACTTCACGACGGGCTCCCGGCGCGCGTCGGGCTTGGTTTCGCCGGCGGCAGATGCGCTGCTCATGAGGCCTTCTCCGTGGCCGCGGTTTCGGACGCGAGTGAATAAAACGTTCGGCTCGAGTTGGCGAGGCTCTGGATCAGATCCGACGGCGCGAACCGCGGCCCCAGGCGCTCGGACAGATCGTCCAAGCGCGCAAAGACGCGGTCCAGGCCGAGCGAGTCGGCGTAGCGCAGCAGGCCGCCGCGGAACGGCGGAAAGCCGGTGCCGAAGATCATCGCGAGATCCAGCTTCGACGCGTCGGGCACGATGGAGTCCTCCAGGCAGTGAGCCGCCTCGTTGACCATCGGCAAGATGCAGCGCGCTTCCATGACTTCCGCCGGCAGGGCCGACTTCTCGGGAGGCCGCACTCTCAAGAGCTCGTAGGCCTGCGGCGAAGGGCCGCGCCGCTTGCCGCCCTCGTAGTCGTAGAAGCCCCTCCCGTTCTTGCGCCCCAGCCGGCCCGCGGCAGCGAGCGCCTCCTCGCCGCCCATTTTCATCCGCTCGGGAAACGCGGCCTGCATCACCTCGCCCGCCTTGGCGGCCACGTCGAGGCCCACGTCGTCTAAGAGCGCCAGCGGACCCACGGGCATCCCGAAGTCGGTGAGCGCCCGGTCGACGTCCTCGATGCGGGAGCCCTCGAGCACCAGGCGCACCGCCTCCGAAAGGTAGGGGGCGAGGATTCGGTTGACGAGGAAGCCCGGAGCGTCCCGGACGACGACGGGAGTCTTCCCGAGAGTCTTCGCGAGCGCGAAGATCGTCGCCACAGTTTCGTCGGAGGTCTCGCGACCACGGATGACCTCGACCAGCGGCATGCGATGAACCGGGTTGAAGAAGTGCATCCCGACGACGCGCGGAGGCGCCGCGGCGCCCGCCGCGATCTCGGTGATCGGCAGGGTCGAGGTGTTGGAGGCGAAGATGGCCGTCTTCGGTACGGCCGCCTCCCACTCTTTCAGGACGGCGCGCTTGACCGCGAGCTTCTCGACGACGGCCTCGATCGTGACCTCGCAACGGGCGAATCCCGAATAGTCGAGCGTGCCGGAAAGAAGGCCCATTTTCTTCGCCATGTCGCGCGGCTGCAGCCGGCGCCTATCGACCTGCTCCTTCCAGACGGCCGCCGCCGCCGCGTAGCCGTGGCCGAGCGCCTTCGGGTCGATGTCCTTCATGCGTGCCGGCAGATCCTTGTCGGCCGCGAGCTGGGCGATGCCGCCGCCCATGACGCCGGCGCCCAGCACGCCCACCCGCGAAACCCCTCTCGGCTTGACCGAGGGGTCGTCCACGCCCGTTTCCTTCTTGACGTCCTCCGTCAGGAAGAAGAGCGCGAGCAGGTTCTTCTGCACCTCGCTGCCGAAGATCTCGCCGATGTGCGATGCCTCGGCCGCAAAGCCGGTCTCGACCGGCCTGCCGTAACCCTCCTCGACGACCGCAAGAGCCGCCAGTGGTGCCGGATAGTGTCCGCCCGTCTGCTTCATGACGCCTTCGCGCGCCTTGTCGAAGATGATCCTGCGGCCAATCGGCGTGGCTTCGAGGACCTTCTCGGCGAAGCTCCGGGCCTTCCGCACCGCGCGGCGGGGCTTGACCTGCCCGAGCTTCTCGCGCGCGAACCGGACGGCCCATTCGTCGAAGATCGCCGCGGGGACCGCCTCGTCGACGAGGCCGATTTTCTTCGCCCGCTTGGCGCCGAGCGACTTGCCGGTCAGGATGAGATCGAGCGCCGACTGCAGGCCGACCAGCTTCGGCAGGCGCGTGCAGCCGCCCCAGGCGGGGAAGATGCCGAGGCGCACCTCGGGCAGGCCGATCTGGGCCTTCTTCGCGTCGGACATGACGCGCCAGTCGCATGCGAGCGCCAGCTCCGTCCCGCCGCCCAGGCAGACCCCGTTGACCGCCGCGACGACCGGATAGGGTAGTCGCGCGACGCGCTCGAAGAGGGCTTGCACGCCGGCCACGCCCTCGCGCACCTCCTCCCGTTGGGCCTTCGTGAACTCTTTGACGTCGGCGCCCGCGATGAAGATCTCGGGCTTGCCGCTCCTGAGGAGAAGCGCCCGCGTGCGGGACTCCCTCTCGAGGCGGCCGACGAGCTCCGCAAGCTCCGTCAAGACCTCCCGCGAGAACTTGTTGACCTTTTCGCCGGGCAGGTCGAACGTGAGAACGCCGAGGCCGTCGTCTTCGATCGTGAGGTCGAAGGCGCTAGGCGACATGGTCCCCCGCCTGCTGGTACATGCCCTCGATCAAGCCGTGGTAGCGGCTCTCCAGGATCCGCCGCTTCACCTTGAGGGTCGGCGTGATCGAGCCATCTTCAATCGTCAGGTCCGACGGCAAGATCGCGAAGGCGCGAATCTGTTCGTGATGGGCCTTGTCCCCGTTGTAGACGTCGATCTCGCGCTGGTAGAGGCGCCGCAAATCGGGACTGGCGTCCAGATGCGTCCAGTCCACCTGGAGGTTCCCCGCCGCCACCCACTCCTTGAGCTTCTCGAAATCCGGGACGATCAAAACGGCCAGGAACTTTTGTCGGTCGCCGATCACGATCGGCAGAGAGATGAACGGCGACTTCTTCAACTCGTTCTCGATGGGTTGGGGCGCCGCCTTCTTGCCGCCCGCGAGCACGATCAGATCCTTCTTGCGGTCCGTGATGGCCAAGAAACCGTCCGAGTCGAGCTGGCCGATGTCACCGGTGTGGAACCAGCCGTCCTTGTCAATGGCTTCCGCCGTGGCCTCGGGCTTGTTGTAGTAGCCCTTCATGATGTGAGGGCCGCGCGTCAGGATCTCGCTGTCCTCGGCGATCTTGACTTCCACACCGCGGATCGCCCGTCCCACCGTGCCGAGGCGCCAGCGGCCCGGACCGTTGACGCAGATGACAGGCGAAGTCTCGGTCAGGCCGTAGCCCTCGTAGATCTGGACGCCCGCGCCGATGAAGAACTCGGCCAGCGAACGCGAGAGCGGCGCGCCGCCGGAGACCGCGAACTGGAAGCGGCCTCCCAGGCGCGCGCGAATCTTCTTGAACACCAGCGCGTCGGCGATCTTCGCCTTGCGCGCGAGCCCCGGAGGGAGCTTCTCGCCCCGCTCCATGTAGGGCACGCGCTGCTTGCCGACCTCCACCGTCCAGGCGAAGAGCTTCTTCTTCCAGCCGGGGCCGCCTTCGACCTGTCCCATGATCCGGGCGTAAACCTTCTCGTAGACACGCGGCACCGCGCCGAAGCAAACCGGCTTGACCTCCAGGAAGTTCGCGGAGAGCTTGTCGATCGACTCGGCGTAGGCAATCGAGGTCTTCCGATAGAAGTAGGAGTAGTCGAGCATCCGCTCGAAGACATGGGACAGCGGCAGGAATGAGAGCGCGATGCCCTCGCCCGTCAAGGGAATGACCTCACATCCGGAAACCACGTTGGAAGTGAAGTTCCCGTGCGTCAACATCGCCCCTTTGGGCTCGCCCGTGGTGCCGGATGTGTAGATGATCGTGGCCACGTCGTCGACCCGGACCCGCGCCGCTCGCTGCTCGAAGACATTCGGGCTCATCTCCAGCGTCGGGCGCCCTTTGTCCACGACGGCGTGGAACGTCGTGTAGCCCGGCTCTCCCGGCGGGCTGCCTTCGACCGCGATCACGTGGTCGAGCTTGCCGCACTGCGACCGGATCGTGAGGATCTTGCCGAGCTGTTCGAGCGTCGAGCAGAAGATCGCCTTCGCGCCGCAGTCCTTCAAGAGCGGCGCGATCTGGTTGGCCGGCAAGGTGGGGTAGATCGGCACGGACCACGCGCCGGCGCAGAGGATCGCGAAGTCCGCCATGGCCCATTCCGGACGGTTCTCCGAGAGGATCGCGACGCGGTCGCCAGGCTGGATACCCAGCGCGTTCAACCCGAGCGACAGGGAGCGCACGGTGAAGCTGAAGTCGGCCGCCGAGATCGGCTTCCACTCCCCGGCGACCTTCGAGATCAGCAGGTCGGGCCTTCCGCTCGACCCGGCGGCCGAAAAGATGTCGCAGAGGGTCCGGGGTTCATTCGCCATGTCGCCTCCCGGTTGATCGGCGATTGTGTCCCGCGCGCGGAGGGGGGTCAAGGTCAGTTCGGATCAGGGCGAGTCGCGGGTTAAGCTCGCGCCATGGCGATGGCACTGCTGCTTGCGACGGCGCTGGCCCTCGTGGGCCTCGTCTTCACCTCGGTTCAGGGCTTTGCCGTGACGGCCGGCCCCCTGGTGACGCGCCACGTCGGCTACGCCATCCCCACGGTCCTCTTCTCGCTGTTTTCCCAGTCGATGGTGATCTTCTATTTCATCGGCACGGGCAAGCTGGTGAAGGCGGAAGTCGCGAACTTCGCCGAGCCCGACCGCACCACGATCCTTCGCGCGCTGGCCCGCTTCAAGATGCAGACATCTCCCCCGGCCACGTTCGCGCTGCTTGCGGCGATCGCCGTCTTCGTCCTCGGCGGCGCCGCCCACACGCGGGCCTTGCCGCCGGTCGTCCACCTCGCGGCGGCTCTCGCGGCCGTGGCGACCCATCTCTGGGCCTTCCTCGCCGAGTGGCGCGCCTTCGCCGAGAACAACCGCCTGATGGACGACCCTCGCGCCTGGGCGAAGGCGGTGCTCAACGCGACGGGTCGTGAACCTTCAGGGTCTTGAAGTAACGGCGGGAAAACCCTCGGTCCCGAGTGATCAACCGGTCGGCGCGACCTGCCGCATGAGCCGCGACGAGGAAGTCGGGCAGAATCTGACTCCGCCTGCCTCCTTGCCTTCGATACTCCCGCCAGGCCTCCCCCGCGGCGGCGGCGCACCGCGCGTCGCAAGAATCGAACGCGACGGAAACCGCTGACATCGCGGTCAAGAAATCAGCCTCCGAGGCGAAGTTGGCCCGGACTTCGGCCCAGACGATGTCGCATGCGACCAGAGATCCCAGAGACTGGGCTTCCTCCAGTGCGCGGCGAGAGGGCTCGAGCTGCGTCCTCGATGCCGAGAAGATGTCGATGAGGATGCTGCTATCGACGGCGCTTCGCACGGGGCGCATCCTGGGCGGCGTTCCATGCTTTGCCGCGCATCTCTTCGAGCGCCTTGTCCACGTCCATCGGCGCAAGGATGCCGACGACGGCGTCGATCGGACTCCGGTTCGAGCGCTTCCGTCCGATCAACAGGCCGTTTCGACTTTCGAACTCCAGAACGACCCCGGCGCGTAGACCCAGCTTGTCTCGAACTCGCTTGGGGATCGTAATCTGGCCCTTCTCGGAGACCGTGCTTTTCATACCTTGATTGTAGGAATTCAAACCTGAAAAGTAAAGCGACAGAAGGGCGCGGAGCCGGTCGAGGCTATTTCACGGCGACCGTCGTGACGCGCCCCTCGAGAACGGTGAACGGATAGGCCTTCTCGCCGCCGCCGGTCTGCACGAAGAGGTTGTAGGAGCCGGGAGCGAGGTGCTGCCAGGAAGTGATCGGCGGGGACGACGACACGCGGCCGGTCAGGCTGATCGGGGACAGCAGGTAAACGGCGCCCGACCCGTCGACGATGCGCCCGAAGAAGGAGACGTCGGTCCGCACGTCCACGCGGCCACCCGGCGTCATGACGACTGTCAGAAGTTGCGCCGGCACGTCCACGGCCGGGAGGGCCCGCGGAGCATAGCCGTCGGAGAAGACGTAGACCGAGTAGCGGCCCGGCGAGAGCGACGGGATCTCGCCCGCGCCGGCTGCATCGAGGCTGATCGAGCCCTGGGACGCGAGGCTCCCATTGGCCCCAAAAGCGAGGGCCATGACGGCTTTCAAAGGAAGGCCCGTCAACCCGTCTGTGACGCGGATCGGAACGCCGTTGCCCGGCTGGAGCGCGAAGTTCAGCTCCGCGGGGTCCGAGCCGACCGAGACCGGCTGCGTCTTCAACTGGTAGCCGGTCTTGCGCGCCGTGACCTTGTAGTTGCCCGGATCGACATCGTCGATCGAATAACTGCCATTGGAGTCCGTCACGGCCCGCTTCATCGAGAAGGCTTGCGTCTCGGCGCCCGTCTCAGCCTGCACCGACGCGCCCTCGATCGGCTGACTGGTCGAGGAGTCGATCACGGCGCCCGAAACGGTCACGCCGGGCAGCGCGATGTCGCCCGCCGTGTCGCCGGAGACGGCGAACGCCTTGCGGTAGGCCACGCCCGGACCGCTGACGCTGACCTGGTAGGCGCCATCGCTCATGCCGTCCAAAGAGTAGCTCCCGCTCTCGTCGGTCTGCGAGGAGAACCGCTGGCCCTGGCCGACGGGGGGGTCGGGCAGGGCGGAGACGAAGAGACCGCCGAGCGGCTTGCCGCCGCGCGTGACCCGCCCCGCCAGACGCGACAACCCCTCGAAGACGATGTCCACCGGAACTTCCGTTGACCCCTCCGGAATCTCCACGGTTTTCGTCGTCGAGCGGCCCTGCATGAACGACGTGGTGGCGTTCAAGCGCACGACACCGGTCGGCACGTCTTTCAAGGTGAACTTGCCTTCGTCATCGGTCACGGCGTTGTCGCCGTAATCCTGCGCGCTCGCAAAGACGCGCACTCCCCCCAGACGCCCGGAAGGCAGCCCCGAGACGGTGCCGTGCACGAGCGCGCCCGAGATCATCTGGAGAAGAACGCCGCTCTGTGACTGGTTGTCGCCCAGGATGACCTCCGCCGGTTGCGAGTTGCCCGCCGCGCTCTGTGCCGTCAGGCGGAACCGCCCGCCCCGTAAGTGCTCGAAGGAGAAATGGCCGCTGCCGTCGGCCTTGGTGGTGTCGTTGGAGAACGCGGCGCTGTCCCCCTCCTCGTTCAAGGAGACCTGAGCGCCCGCGACAGGAATGCGGCCGTCGCGGCCGACGACCGTGCCCGTGATCGAACCTCCGGTGCCGAGGGTGATGTCGACGCTCGGCTGCTGGTCGGGATTCACGTCGCGCGTCGCCTCGAGATAGTCGGGGTGGCTCGCCGTGATCGTGACCTTGCCCTCGGGCAGGCCGTCAAACGTGAACCGGCCGTCGGCGTCGGTCGCGGTGGCATTGTTGCCGCCGCCGAGAAGGAGCATCGGGCCTCCCATGCCGCCGCTGCCCAAAGCCCGCCACGTCACCGATGCGTTGGGAACGCCCGCTCCCTTCTGCGGATCGAGCACGCGGCCTCCGAGCGAGCCCCCCTTCTTGAGCGAAAGAACGACTCCCTCCTTCGTCTCGCCCTCCGCCACCTCGACGCCCGAGACATCGGCGGTGCGGTAGCCGGTGGCCGACGCGCGAATCGTCCACTTGCCCGGCGGCACGTCGGTCAGCTCGAAGGTTCCGTCGGAAGACTGGAAAGAGCGGTCGCCGCTCCCGATCTGCCCGTTGCGAATCTGGATCTGCATGCCGCCCCCGAAGCCGCCGCCGGCCGTGCGGCCGATCGTGAAATCGGTGACGGGATTCTTCGTCGCCGCGTCCTCGATGCGCCCCCGCACGGCCCCCGTGGATTTCAGAACGATCGCCAGGTTTTCCACCGGTGGCGTGACGTTGCGCTGGAGCGACGCGTAGCCGTCGGCCGAGATGTTGAGCATGATCGGCCGCTCCGCCGCGAGGCCTCCGATGCGGAACCGGCCGTCGATGTCGCTCGCGGCGTCGAGCGGTCGGCCGGCGCTCTCCCCAATCGCGAAGATCTGCGCGCCCACGACAGGCTGACCTTGCGCTCCGCGCACGGTCCCGGCGACGGCGGTGCCTGCGGGAACCACGATCATCGGCCATCGGCTCTCTTCCGGCCCCTTGACCTCGAGCGACGCCACGGTCTTGCGGGCGTACCCGTCCCGAGTGACCGAGACCGCGTACTCCCCTTCCTCCAGGCCGCCGATCACGAACGCCCCGTCGGCACCCGAGACCCCATCGGGTCTTTCCCCCTGGAGCGCGTTGCCGGCACGTATCATGATCCCGCGGGCGCCTCCCGAGCCGACATCGCGCCTCTGGGCGGTGATCTGCGCGCCCGCGACGGGCTGGCCCTCCGCGTCCACGACCTTGCCGCGGGCCGTCAGGCCGCGCTTCAAGGCGAGCATGATGCCTTTGAGCTGTTCGCCCGTCTTCCAGGAGACGCCCAGCTTGCGCGCCGCCGCGAAGCCGGTCTTTGTGGCCTCGATCGTGGCGCCCTTGAACGCGGGCAGGCCGCGGAGCAGGAAGGCGCCGTCGGGACCGCTGACGGCCGCCTGCTGGCCGAAGACCGACGCGAAGCTCGCGCCGCGAAACAGAGCCCGCATGTTCGGGTCGCGCTCGATCCGCACGCGCGCGCCGGCGGCCGGCTGACCCTTCTCGTCGGTGACCACGCCCGCCACGGTCGCTGCCCTCTGGAGCGCGATGGCCACCGGGCCCGGAGACGTCAGGGTCGCCGCCACGTTGGGGATCGAAGCGGTCAGGTAGCCGTCGCGCGCGGCCTGGACCGTGTAGTGGTGCGCTCCGAGGCCGCCCGCGCGAAAGCGCCCGCGCGCGTCCGTTCGGGCGATCCGCTGGGCTGGCCGCCGCCCGAACGAGCGGCCGGGATTCATCAGGGAAATCCGGACGCCCGCGATCGGTTTGCGCGTCGACTCGTCGACGACGGTGCCGGCGATGGCCGCGGCCTTCGCGAGGCGCAGAGCGACTTCCGCTGCTCCGTCCCGGGGAACCCGGACCCCCTCCTTGCGCGCGGCAAAGTCCTCCTTCCAGACGGTTTCGATCGTCTGCGATCCCAGGGGCACGCCCGTCAGGCGGTAGACGCCCGATTCGTCCGTCCGTGCGGCCACGTCTCCGCTCACGACGACCGCACGCGCGACGGCCTTGCCCGCCGCGTCCGCCACAGTGCCGCGCACCACGCCCCCGGAGCGCATCACGATGCGCTCGTCGGCGCGCGCCTCGAACGCGAACCGCGAGAAGACAACGAGCCCGGCGGAGCGCGCAGTCACGACGCGGGATCCCTCCGGAGCGTCCGCCATGGCGAAAGTTCCGTCGGCTGCCGTCCTCGCTTCCGAAAGAAACGCAGCCTCGCCGTCTCCCAGACCCGCTCCCCCCGCCAGAACCGTCACACGCGCGCCCGGCACCGGCTTTCCGGCCTCGTTCACGACGAGGCCCGAGAGCATCTTGGGAGCCGGCAGCCGCACATCGGGCACTTCGGCCGTGTCGCCCGAATCGTAGGGACCGGAGAGCCGGGCCTCGGGAAAGCCCGGCGTCACCAAACGCAGCGAGAGCAGGACACCGGGTTTCTCGAGGGCGATCTTGAAGCGCCCGGTCTCATCCGTCCTGGTCTCGCCCAGCGGGGCCGGCGTCGTTCCCTCCGTCTGTTCGAGCAGCATCTCGTCGTCCTCGCGGGAGAGCATCCAGAGAACGCGCGAGCCCGCGACGGGCCTGCCGTTGCCGTCGAGAAGGCGGCCGGTGATCGTTCCGGCCCGTGCCGCGAAAGCGCCGAGCAGGAGCGCGAGGGCCGTGAGACTGCGTCGAAGATTCCGATTTTTCAAGAAGCTCCTCCGATACACGATTCCTGTCAGAACAGGACGGGATTCCCTCGGAAAGGTTACGATCCGGCCGAATGCGGACGAGTTTACTCGAGGGAAAGGCGGCGCTGGTCACGGGCGGCGCCGTGCGTGTGGGCCGCGCGGTCGCGCTCGCCCTGGCCGGGGGCGGCGCGGACGTAGCGATCCACTACCGGTCGTCCTCGAAAGAGGCCGAGCAGGTCGTCGGAGAGATCCGCGCCCTGGGCCGCCGAGCGACGTCGGTTTCGGCAGAGCTCGAATCGCCCGAGCAATGCCGGCGGGCAGTCCAGTCGGCCACGGAGGCCTTCGGCGGCCTCGACCTTCTCGTCCACTCGGCCTCCAACTTCCACAGGGCGTCCCTGGCAGAGACCGACGAGGCGCTCTGGGACTCCTCGATGAACGTCAACGCCCGGGCCGGCCTCCTTCTGGCTCGGGAGGCGGCCCCGACGCTGGCGGCCCGCCGCGGCCGCATCGTGCTCGTGTCTGACTTTCTCGGCCGCAATCCGGCGAAGAACTACGTTGCCCACTCGGTCTCGAAGGCCGCGGTCGAGGGACTCGTCCGCGCTCTCGCCGTCGAGCTCGCTCCCGAAGTTCTCGTCAACGGTGTTGCCCCCGGCAACGTCCTTCCGCCCGAGGGCACCTCGCCGGAGGAAGCCGCTCGCTGGGCGAGCAAGGTGCCCTTGAAACGGATCGGAGACCCGCGTGACGCGGCCGAAGCGGTTCTCTTTCTGTGCGCCGGTCCGTCCTTCATGACAGGCCACGTGCTGCGCGTGGATGGCGGTAGAGCTCTGATTTGAGCCGCGCCCCCCGACCCAAATCCAAAATCTAAAATCCAAATTGGTGAACGGTCGGTTATCCTAAAGAGACACCGTGCCACTTGATCCGGGAACCCGGCTCGGGTCTTTTCAGATCCTCGCTCCGCTCGGGTCGGGGGGGATGGGAGAGATCTATCGCGCCCAGGACACGCGGCTGGAGCGCGCCGTCGCGCTGAAGGTCCTGCCCAAAGAGCTGCTCTCCAATCGCGAGGGCCTCATCCGATTCGCCCAGGAAGCCCGTTCCGCGTCGGCTCTGAACCATCCGAACATCATCTCCATCTTCGAGATCGGCGTGGCCGACGGCTCGCCTTTCATCGTGATGGAGCTGATCGACGGCCGGACGCTGCGCGATCTGCTCGATGCCGGCACCCTGAGCGTTCGAAAATCGCTCGACATCGCCGTTCAGATCGCCGAAGGCCTCGCCAAGGCGCACGAGGCGAACATCCTGCACCGCGACCTCAAGCCCGAGAACATCATGGTGACCCGCGACGGCTTTGCCAAGATCCTGGACTTCGGCCTCGCCAAGCTGCAGAGCCCCGCCGCCCTTGGTTCTCCCGCAGCGGGGGCCCAGCCGACCGATCTCTCCCTGACACGGGAGGGCTTTGTCCTCGGCACGCCGGCTTACATGTCCCCGGAACAGGCCAGCGGCCGGCCGCTCGATTTTCGCTCCGATCAGTTCTCGGCGGGCGTGATCTTCTACGAGATGTTTTCGAAGCGCCGCCCTTTCCTGCGCGCGACCGCGGTCCAGACGCTCTCCGCGGTGATCGAGGACGAGCCGGAGCCCTTGGAGAGGCTCAACCCGCGCGTCCCGGCTCCCCTTCGCTGGGCGGTCAGCCGGTGCCTTTCGAAGGATCCCGACGAACGCTACAGCTCCACGCGCGACCTCGCCCGCGAGCTCAAGCAGATCAAGGACAACTTCGCGGAGTTCATCGAATCGAGCGAGCCCCTCCTTTCGGCCTCCGCTCCGGTCTCCGCCGCGGAGGGCGCGTCGTTCTCTGCAGCGCGCCGGACGGGAACGGCCGCCGCGGCCACGCGCAGGACGCGCAGCGGCGCCGCCGTCGCAGCCGCCGCCGAAGCCGCGGCCGTCGAGCCCGATCTGCCGAAGCCGCGACGCCGGCTCCGGCGTGTCGGCGAGTTTCTTCTCGTCCTCCTCGTCGCCCTCGCCCTCTTCGCCGGCGGCGCCTTGACGGGCGTTTGGTTTTACGGACGGCAGGCGGAACCGCCCTCTCCCCGGTGGAAGGCAGATCTTCTTTTCGGGACGATGACGCGCGTCATGGCGCCGCGCGCTTCGCCCGATGCGCAGACGCTCGCGTTCATCGCGCTTGCCGGCGGTCCCTCGCAGGTCGCCGTGATGAAACCGTCCTCGGGAGACTGGACGGTTTTGACCCGACGCCGCAACGCGGGTTCCGTCTACAAGGTCTGCTGGTCCCGCGATGGCAACAAGCTTTTCTTCGACCGTGTCAGCGACGTCGGGCTCGGCGTCTTTTCCATTCCGCCGCTCGGAGGAGAGGAGCGTCTCATCCTGGAAGACGCTCAGGGGCCGGAGGCGCTGGCGGACGGAAGCCTGCTCGTCGTCAAGCGCGACGCTGCGCGAAACTTTCAGCTTCACCGATTCTGGCCGGAGAGCGGAAAGCTCGTCGCCGTCGGGCCGGCTGTCGTGGCCGAGGCTGTCAGCTGGAGCGTTCGAGCCTTTTCCGACGGAACCGGCGCCATCTTCTGGGGCCGGCTGGCCGGCGGCAAAGACAAGGCGCGTCGGGTCTACCGACTCGATCTGGCGGAGGGCCGGGCAACGCCCTTCTCGCCCCAGCTCCCGCTCGCGCCGCCCTTGACCATTGCCGCCGACGGCAAGTCCGTGCTCGCCTTCGTCGCCACGGGAGACTTGCAGCAGACCATCTCCGTGTCTCCGGGCGGCGAAGAAGCCAAGCTGCTCTTCGGGGTCACGGGCAAGCCCTGGCACATCGACGCGGGCAGCGACGGCAGCCTTTACGTCATCACCCTCGACAACCCGGCGGAGCTGCTGCATTTTGCCGTGACCGGCGGCCTTCCCGAGCGGATCGCCACGACCGCCGGCAATCTCGTCGCGAGCCCGGTCCAGCTCCCCAACGGAGCCGTCCTCGTGCCCACTCAGGTCCTCGGCCGGCGGCGCCTGCTTCTGGCCGGACACGGCGCCGAGCTCAAGCCCTTCCTGGACTCCGCGGAACAGGCGACTCCCCCGGCCGCCGTGTTGGGAGACAAGCTCGCCTTTCTCTCGGGCAACGTCGGCCAGCCGCCGCTCATCACGATCGCATCACTCGCCGACGGTCGGATCGTCAAGCGCCTCGAGGCCTCCAGCGGAGCCGCGCCGCAGAGCCTCGCCGCCTCTCCCGACGGAAAGACGCTGTACTACATCGACGCGGGCTCGCTCTTCGCCATCGATACGGACGGGGGCAACCCTCGAAAGCTGCACGCGGCCAGCGCCGTCGCCGTCGATCTCCACACCGCGCCGCCATCGCTCGTGCTTCAAGTGGGCGACCGCAACGGAGTCCGCCTCTTCCGCACCGACCTGGCAGGCGCGAGGGAGCTTCCGCTGCCCTATCAGAGCGCGCTTCGCCTCGCGAGCCTGCCTCTCTCCACCTCGGCCGTCGCGCCGGATGGGCGTATCGCGATCACGGTGACCTCGGCGGACTCGTGGTTCCATCAGGCGGCGATCCTGGATCCCGTGACGGGCGGCGTCGAACCCGTGCCGGTTGCCTTCGACGGCGACATCGTCTATCCGGCCTGGGGCCGCGACGGCTCGCTGCTCGGGACGGGAGTCTCGATCCGCAGCAGTCTCTGGCGGTTTCAGGTGCAGGCCAAGCCCGTGAGCCGCCAGAACTAAAGAGGCTCGCGAAATGGAGTAACGGGCTCCTCGAGTCGCCCCGGCCCTGCGGCACTCCCCGCGGGACCACGCGGCGGCCCTCCCGTGGCTTCAGGGAAAGATCTCCCCGTTGTTACTCAATTCTGCGAGCCTCTCTAGCAGAGACGCCGCTCTTTCCGGTCAGCCCAGGGAGTAGTAGTTGAAGTTGTCCTTGCCGACGCGATGAGCTTTGGCATCCGAAGACCAGACGCGCAGGATTCGGCCGTAGTCCTGGTTGCCGTCGATGGTCGTCAAGCTCGGAGCCATACCGCCACCGACCTCCTCGATCAGGAAGTGATGGTTCTGCGACGCCACGCATCCGATATCGGCTGGCCGGATGTTGGCGGCAAAGCTCGTGCTCCACGTGTTCAGCTGGATGGGACCGGAAGGCCTGCCGGTGCCGAGGTTCCAGCTCGCGTCGAGGCCAGCCTTTTTGTAGCAATACACGCAGAAGATCCCGCACCAGCTTTTCCTCTGCTCGCCCGGGTTGCCGATCCAGGGCTGCTGGGTCCAGGCTAGGGTGTTCGGGTCGATGAAGTTCTGGTCGGTCAGCGTCGCGCCGGCAGCCACCTGGAACATGTGGATCAGAAAATCGATGCCCTTGGGTCTGCCCCCGACCAGCTGCTGAAAGTCGACCAGGCCGAAGTGCTGCTGCGCGATGATGAGGATGACCGGCCGGAGCAGGTCGACGGCAGTCGAGGACGGGCTCGATAGCCCGGGGACCGCGGGCATCCCGCCCTGCTGGACCTGCGCCAGCAGCTCCACGAACTTCTCCCAGGTGAGAGGGCCGGCGACGCCGTCGGGGACCAGGCTGTTGGCGCCCTGGAACTCTCGGACGCGCGCGGTCGTCTTGGAGCCGTAGACGCCGTCAGTCTTGAGCGCGGCGAGGCTCGAGGGAAGCAGGTTCAGGCCGTTCTGGAGCTTGGTGACGTCGTCGCCTGTCGAGCCATACCGGAGCGTGCGGTTCATGGGCAGACCCTCCTTCCCCTCCTTCGGCTCAAGCCTATGTCAACGGGCCGAACTCGACGTGCTCGGCGAGCAGCCTCGCAGCGAAGGCGCGCATGGCCTGGCGACGCGGCTCCGCGAGCTTGCGCCCGGCTTCGGTGCGCAACGGCCGCGCGGCCACTTCCTCGATCGCGGCGGCCATCTCGGGGATGTCGAGGCGCTCGCGGTACGCATCGGCGAGCGAGCGGGCGATGCCATAGGCGCCGAGCGCATCGAGCAGCACCGCGTCGTGCACGATCTCTTCCTCGACCGTCTGCGGGCTCGTCTCGAAACGGGGCAGGCCCCGGAAGAGCGCGGCAATGGTCCTCCTGGGCAAGCCGAGGGATTCGAGGTAGATCTGCGTGCGGCTGCCGTGTCCCATCCGCGAGACCCACTTCTCCTGGCCCGAGAAGACGGCGAGCAGAAAGAGCAGGTCTCCGTCGGCGTCTGGGACCGACCCGGCGATCGCCTCGGCCGCCGCCAGCGCCCGCTCCACATCCCCGTAGTTCGTCACGCCGTCCAAGCCCACGGCCAGGGGCTTGACGTAATCGAGAATGCGCCGCCGCGTCGGTTCGTCCAAACCGGCCGCTTCTCTATCACTCCCGGGCCCGGGGGCGAAGCCTTCCGATGCGAAAGACAGGGGCTAATCGGGCTTCGGGCGGGAGCGCGGAGGCGTGGCCGGCTTCGGGCCTCGCGGCTGGTTGGGCGCCTTCTGGCCTTCCAGACGGCGCTGCTCATCCCGCAGCTCCCGCCGCTTCTCCTGCATCCGCTCGCGAATCGTCTGCTGCATCCTCGTTAGCCGGTCCCACTGCTCCGGGCGCAGGACCTGCCGCATGTCGAGCACCATGAGGGCCAGCTCTTTCTGCAGCTTCGCGCGGGCCTCCTCGCGCGCCTCGATGTGCGACGTGATTGCCTTGCGGTCGGCGATCGAGCCTTCCTCCATGGCTTGCTGGAACTCGAACTCCCGCTTGTCGAACTCGGCCTTCAGGTCGATCAGCTTCGGCCGGTTGCGCGCGAAGATCTGGTCGAGCTGCTTCTCCTGCTCCGCCGTGAGATCGATGGCGGACGCGATGCGAGGCCGTTTCCACCACTTGCCGTCGGGCACGAACTGCGCCGAGAGCGGCGCGGCGGCGAGGGCCGCGAGCAGGACCGCGGGAAGCAGCCGCTTCACAGTTTGCTGTCTTCCGCCCGCTGCGTTTCGCCCGGCTCGGTCGCGAACGCATTCCAGATTCCAGGCGTCTCATCGCCCGCCCTCAGGGCGGCATCGCGCAGCAGCGCGTCGTCGGCGAGGTCCGCGGCGGAGAGATCCTCGGTCTCCTGGGCCGGAATCCGGGCTGGAGCGTCGACGGGAGCCCGGTTCGCCGGCAACAGCAGAACGCCGACGAAGAGCGCGGCGGCGAGGCCCATCGCCCAGCGCACCGGGAAACGTGAGCCCACGCGGGATCGCCGGATCGCGGCGAGCGTGCGCTGCTCGGCAACCTTCCATTCGGCCGGCGAGCGGTGCTCGATCGGCCCGGCCTCCTCGCGCGCCAGCTCCCGCACGGCGCTCTTCCAGGTCTGCAGCGCGCGGCCGCAGGCGCCGCACTCGGACAGATGCGCCGGCAGAGCCTCGGGCTGGCCGACCGGAGGCAGGGCGAGGCCAAACAGCTCGGCGTCGGTCAGATGCGTGTGCGTTCGATGGGCGTTCATCGTCAACCCCTCTGCGGAGAATCGTCGCTCTGAAACTCCGCGAGCCGTTCCCGGATCTTGTGCGCGGCGCGGAAGAGATGCGACTTGATCGTCCCGGCGTCGAGGCCCATCACGGCGGCGATCTCGGGGATCGAGAGCTCTTCGAAATGCTTCAGAAGAAAGATCGTGCGCTGCCGCGGCGAGAGCGTCCGCATGGCCAGCCGCAGTCGTTCCCGGATCTCCCGCGAAAGCGCCCGCCGCTCCGGGGAGGGATCGGTGTTGGGCGTTGCGTCGCGCGGCCCCCCGTCGTCCTCGTGGTCCTCGCGGGGCGCCTGATGAAAGTAGAGAACGAGACGCCGGCGCTTCAAACGGTCCTTGCACCAGTTGATGCAGATCCGCGTCAACCAGGTCTCGAAAGTCGAGCCCTCGCGGAACTCGTGGACGCTCTGATACGCCCGCAGGAAGCTCTCCTGAGCGGCGCAGTCCGCTTCGCCCGCATCTCGAAGCAGGCGGAAGGCCACGCGCGTGATCTTGGGCTGGTACCGGCGAACGAAGTACTCGAAGGCCTCGGGGTGCCCCAGCCTCACTTCTTCGATCAACCTGGCTTCGTCGACAGGCGGATCGGTTTTCCTCGGGATCATTGCGAGGCGGCGCACATGGTGTTAGACGAGCAACTTCACTCCGGGATTACAGATCTAACATTCAGAAAAGGCGAGCATTTCGTTCACGCTGCTCAAGGGTAACATCGCCTGAGCGTGGCGGAACAGGTCATCCTCATCACGGGCAGCTCGAGCGGTATCGGCCGGGCGTCCGCCGTGGAAGCCGCTGCCCGGGGGCACCGGGTTTTCGCGTCGGCCCGACGTCCCGAGAATCTCGCAGACGTGGCGCGGCCCGGCTCGATCGAGCCGCTTCCTCTCGACGTGACGGACGAGGCCTCCGTCGAGCGGGCGGTGGCCGAGGTTCTGCGCCGCGCCGGGCGCCTGGACGCGCTGGTCAACAACGCCGGTTACGGCCAGTACGGCGCCGCCGAAGACGTGCGGCTCGCCGACTGGCGTCGGCAGTATGAGGTCAACGTTTTCGGAGCGGTCGCTGCGATCCAGGCGGCATTGCCGGCGATGCGAAAAGCGGGGCGCGGCACGATCGTCAACGTCTCCTCCGTGGCCGGCAAGATTGCGATCCCGTTCGCGGCGCCGTACTGCTCCTCCAAGCACGCTCTGGAGGCGATCTCGGACGCTCTGCGGATCGAGGTCGCGCCGTTCGGCATCCGTGTCGTGGTCGTGGAGCCCGGCCCGATCGCGACCCGGTTCGGCGACCGCGCGCGCTCCGAGGTCGCTCCCCTGCTCTCGAAGTCCGGTCCGTACAAAGATTTCTACGTCGAGGCCGAAAAGGCGATGGACTCGGACTTCCGGCGCGGGCAGCTGCCTCCGGAAGCCGTGGCTCGCGTCATCCTGGACGCCATCGAAGCGCGCCGGCCGAAAATCCGTTACTCCGTGACCGTGATGGCGAAGCTCGGGATTCCCGCGAAACGCTTTCTGCCCGACCGCCTCCTCGACCGAGCGATGCGCGGCCGCCTCAAGCTGCCGAAGAAAAAGACTCGCTGAAGCCGTCCGTCACTCCGTGCGGAGGGCATCGACGGGGTCCAGAGAGGCGGCGCGGCGGGCCGGCATCACACCGGCCGCCAGGCCCACGGCGAGGCTGACGGCGAGAGCGGCCGCGACAAACTCGGGCGCCGTGCGCACGGGCAGAGCCGGCAGGAAGACGCGCAGCAACCAGCCGATGCCGAATCCCGCGAGCACGCCGAGGGCGCCGCCGGCCAGCGACAGCAACGCCGCCTCGACGAGAAACATCCGGACGACCTGAGAGCGTGACGCGCCGATGGCGCGAACGAGACCGATTTCGGCCGTGCGTTCGCCCACCGAGATCCACATCATGGTCAGAATCCCGATCGCGCCGACGAGAAGCGAGATCGCTCCGATGCCGCCCACCGCCAGCGTGACGACGCCCAGCACGCGGTTTAAAACGTCGAGCATCTCGGTCTGGGTGATGATGGTAAAGTCCTCCTGCCCGTCGTGCCGGGCCATGAGCGCGCGGCGCACTCGCTCCTTGATGGCGGCGACGGGGATCCCCGCGGAGTAGAGGATGTCCACTTCCGCCAACTCGTCGGTGTTGAAGAGCGTCTGCGCCGCTGTCACAGGCACGTAGACGGCATCGTCGAGGTCGAAGCCCAGGAACTGCCCCTTCGGCTCCATGACGCCGATGACCAGGAAGCGCCGGCCCCCGATCCGGACGTGCTCGCCCAACGCGTTCGCTTCGCCGAAGAGCTCGCGCTTCAACGTCGGGCCAAGGACCGCGAGCGGCGCCCCGCGCCTTGGATCGCCGGGTGGCAGAAACCGACCCTGCCGCACTTCGAACTTCCAGACTCGCGGTACGTCCGCCGTCACGCCGTAGACGACGACGCCGCGGCCCCGCTCACTCGCCTCGACGCGCGCCGTCCCGGCGCACATCGGCACGAGCTGCTCGATGCCCGGCACCCGCCGCAGGGCCTCGGCGTCTTCGATCGTCAGCTTGCGAATCGTGGCGCCGATACTGCCCGGCACGCCCGTCGTCGAGATCTTTCCCCGGCTGACCTTCATGAGGTTCGTGCCGAACTGCGTGAACTCGGACAGGATCGCCAGGCGCGTGCCCTCCCCGAGCGAGGTCAACAGGATGACCGACGCGATGCCGATGACGATCCCGAGCACCGTCAAGGCAGAGCGCAGGCGGTGCGCCGCGATCGAGCCCCAGGCAAGCCGGAGGAGGTCGCGCACGCCTGTCATCTCCGCGCCAGCGCCGCGACGGGATCGAGGAGCGCGGCGCGGCGCGCCGGGAGCGTCCCGAAGAGCAAGCCCACCGAGAGGGAGACGACGGCCGCCGCCGCAATCGCCCAGGCCGGCGGCTGGATCGGAAATCCCGGGTACACCGCCGTGAATGCCCGCGTCGCGGCGAAGGCAAAGGCAAGGCCCACCACACCGCCCCCCGCCGACAGGAGCGCGGCCTCCATGAGGAAGACCGACACGACCTGGCGGCTCGTCACACCGAGCGCCTTCAAGAGTCCGATCTCCCGCGTGCGCTCCGAGACCGAGACGAGCATCACGTTCATGATTCCGACGCCGGCGACCGTGAGCGAGATCGCGGCAATGCCCGCCAGCGCCGCCGTCAAGAGCGCCAGGATCCGCCCGAAGGTCGAGAGGACGGAGTCCTGCGTCATGATCGTGAAGTCCTCTTTCCCTTCGTGTCGGGAGCGCAGAACTTCGATGACCGCCCGCTTGGCCGCCGGGATCTGCTCGTGCGAATCGACCTCGATGAGCACCCGGAAGAGGCCGGCCCGGTTGAAGAGCTTCAGAGCCCGAGCGACCGGGACGTGGACCATTTCGTCCAGGTCCATGCCGATTGAGACGCCCCGCGGCGCCATGACGCCGATGACGCGGAACCGCTCGTCGCCCAGCCGCACGACCTCGCCGAGCGGGTTCTCACCGGCAAAAAGCTCTTGCTGCAGCTTGGCCCCGATCACGCACACGCGCCCGCCCCGTTCGAGGTCGCCCGCCGGGAGGTACCGGCCGGTGCCGATTCGAACCTTGCGCACGCCCTGGAACTCCGCCGTCGTGCCGGCCACCGAGACGTCGCGCCTTTTGGCGCCCACGGCCGCGGGCGCCCCCCCGAAAGACAGCGGCGCGACGCGGCGAACCTGTCGCACGCGGCGCGCGATCGCATCGACGTCGGAAAGCGTCAGTTCGTGCGGCGCGACCGACACCAGAGGCGCCACTCCGGTCGTCTCGGTCTTGCCGGGCAGGACAATCAAGAGATTCGAGCCGAGCGACGCGAACTCCCCCGTGACGTAGCTCCGAGCGCCCTCCCCGAGGCTCGTCAAGAGCACGACCGAAGCGATTCCGATCGCCACCCCGAGGAGCGACAGCCCGGCGCGCAGGCGGTGGCCTCGAAGGGCGCCGGCCGAGAAAGCGAAGAGGTCGCGGAAGCTCACGAGTTCTCCTCCTCGGCGGCGGCTCCGTCCACGAGGCGCAGACGATGGCGCGCGCGCCGGCCGAGGGCAGGGTCGTGCGTCACGAGCAGAAGCGTCAAGCCGCCGGCATTCATCGTTTCGAGCAGCTTCATGACCTCACCTCCGGCAGCCGTGTCCAGGTTACCCGTCGGCTCGTCGGCGAGCAGGACCGAAGGGCCCATCACGACTGAGCGGGCGATTGCCACGCGCTGCCGCTCCCCGCCCGAGAGCTGTTCGGCGGTGTGCTTCGAGCGCTCCGCCAAGCCCACGCGTTCGAGCGCGCCCGCCGCGCGCCGGGCGCGCTCGGCGCGATCGACGCCGGCGAAGAGCATCGGCAGCTCGACGTTCTCCTGCGCCGTCAGGCGCGGCACGAGGTGGTAGGCCTGGAAGACGAAGCCGATGCGCCTCTGGCGAAGCAGCGAGAGCTCGTCGTCGGTCAGGCCGGCCACTTCGCGGCCATCGAAGCAGTACGAGCCCGAAGTGGGCCGGTCGAGGCAGCCGACGACGTTCAAGAGCGTCGACTTGCCGGAGCCCGAAGGTCCCATGATCGAGAGATAGTCGCCGTCGGGCACCGACAGGTCGATGTCCCGCAGCGCGTGCACCGGGCGCCCGCCGACCTCGTAGTCGCGGCAGACGCGCAGGAGCTCGATCACTTTTTCGTCTCGGCCTCGATGCGGACCCGCGCTCCTTCCTTGACTTCCGCCCGGTCGAGCGACACGGTCACGAGGTCTCCCGCCGCGAGCCCTTCGGCGACCTCGACGAATTGCCAGTTCTTGAGGCCCGTTTTGACCGCGCGGCGGACGAGCCGGTCCTTCTCGACGACGAGGACGCGGCCGCCTTCGAGCAGGGCGTAGCTCGGGATGCGCAGCACGCCGTCTCGCGCCGCGAGGATGACCTCGACGTCGGCTGACGAGCCGGGAGGCAGCCTGCGGGCGAACGCCGCGTCCTCCAGCTCCGTCTCGATCTCGAACGTCCGGTTCTGCTCCTGCACATCCAGGACGTAGGGGGCGACGCGCGTGACCGTGCTCGGGAACGAGCGACCGGGGTACGCGTCGATGGTGACCCGCGCCGGCTGGCCGACGCGCACTTTGGCGACGTCGACCTCGTCCATGGGAGCGCTCACGTAGATCGCCGCGTCCTCGATGAGAACGATGACAGGCGGAATCGGCAGGCCGGGAGGCGACGGTGTGATCCACTCCCCGACCTCCGTGGTGACGTCTGCGACGATGCCGTCGAACGGGGCCCGCAGCACCGTCTTCTCGAGGCTCACCCGGGCGACCTCCAGGGCCGCGGCCGCCTGGGCGATGCGGGCCGCAGCCGCCTCGCAGGCCGCGGAGGCCGAGTCCCGCTTGCTCTGGAGCTGATCGAGCAGCTCTTGCGACACGATCTTTTCCCTGGCGAGCTCCCGGTTGCGGGCGAGGTCCTTGTCGAGCTGCTCGGCCGTTCGGCAGGCCTCGACGCGCCCGGCTCGGGCGGCCGCGACAGCGCTCTCCTGTACGAGGACCTGCGCCCGGTAGTCTCCGTCGGCGATCTTGAGAAGCTCGTCGCCGCGGTGCACGCGCGCTCCCTTGCGGGCCGGCAGCTCGCGCACGCGCCCCCCGATCTCCGTCGAGAGCGTGGCGCGGCGGCGCGACTTGACGGTACCCGCCTTGCTGTTGGTGACGGTCTCCTCGACTCGGCCTTTGGCGGCGCGAAAAACTGTGACCGGAACAGCCGCCGGCCGCAGAACGGTCCAGCGTGCGAGCAGGGCAGCGCCCAGCAGGATCGCGACCCACGCCACTCGTTTGACCGTCCGGGAAGTCACTCGGGAGAGAAGTCTAGCCCCCCGCCGCAGCGTCGCCTCCGGGAAGCGAGATCGAGACTCCTTCCGGCGGCCCTCTCAGACCATCCGCTTCAGGCGAGCCGTCTCAATGGCGTGTGCGCGCGGGCTTTCTTGACGTGCACCACGGTCACCGGCCGGCGCGCGACCTGGAGCAGGCGCGCCGAGACGCTCCCCAGGGCCCAGCTCGCAAAGGCACCATACCGGTCGGTTCCGACGACGATCAGGTCGGCCTTCTCCCGGTCGGCCTCCTGGGCGATCGTCTCCGCCACCGGCCCCATCCGCCGCGGCTGGACGAAGCGGAACCGGGCCCGCGACCGTTCGCCCTTGAGCTCCCGTTCGGCGGCCTGTAGCGTCCGGCTGGCAATCTCGCGCTCCTCGTGCTCGAGCTCGGGCTGGAGCGCAAGCCCGGCCGGATTCTCAGGACGCGAAAGAAAGAGATCGTGGCGCAGGGCGCCCACCGTGATCACAACGATCTCCGCTTCGCGCAACCCGCCCGCCAGGCGGGCGGCAAAACGCAACGCCGCCTTCGACCCGAGGGAACCGTCTGTCGCGACCAGGATCTTCATAGCGCTCTCCCACTGACGCGAGAATCCGTCCGATTCGCGTCCGCGACATGATTCAGTTACATCACTTCGGGCCCCGGCCCGGCTTACGGTAAGGTGACGCCGTGGACGGTCCGATCGTGCTCGTCGGCAATCCCAACGTGGGCAAGAGCGCCCTTTTCGGCGCCTTGACCGGAACCTACGTCACCGTCTCGAACTATCCTGGCACGACCGTGGAAGTCACGCGGGGCACCGTAACCGTTTCGGGGCGGCGCCTCGCTCTGCTCGACACTCCGGGGGCAGCTTCCCTTCTTCCCACGTCCGAGGACGAGCGGGTGACGCGCGACATCCTCCTCGCCGAGGGACCCCACGCGGTTGTCGTGGTCGGCGACGCCAAGAACCTCGAACGCGCCCTCCTGCTCTCCCTGCAAACAGCCGAGCTCGGGCTGCCGATGGTGCTCTGCCTGAACATGACCGACGAGGCGCGGGCCCGCGGCATCTCGATCGACGACGCCGCGTTGTCCGAGCGCCTCGGCGTGGAGGTCGTCCCGACAGTCGCCGTACGTCACGAGGGGCTCGCGCGTCTGCTCGCGACGCTCGAAGGACCCCGGTCGAGCGCGATCCGCATCGAGTACCCCGAGGCCGTTGAGCGCGCCGTGAAGGAAGCGGAGCCGCTCCTGTCCGAAGCTCCGATCGGCCCCCGGGCGCTCGCCCTCATGGTCCTGGCAGGCGACGAGACCCTGACCCGGTGGCTCGCCGCCCGAGTGCCCCAGGCCGACCTCGAGCGCCTCGAGAATCTGCGCGAGGACGTCTCGCGGCGCTTCGCGGAACCGGTGGCTTACGTGGTCAACCGCGCCCGACTCGAGGCCGCCCGGCGGTTGGTCCGAGAGGTGTCCTCGCCCGCAGCACGCGTGACGCATCGCTTGAGCCCGGCCGCCGCAAGGCTCGATGCCGCGGCCACGCATCCCGTGTGGGGCGTCCTGATCCTGGCGGCCGTGCTCGTCGCCGCCTACTACTTCGTGGGCGTTTTCGGGGCCAAGACGCTGGTCGACTTGCTCGAGCAGGGCCTCTTTGGAAAGATCATCAGCCCGGCCGCCACCGCCGCGGCGAACCGCTTCCTCCCGTGGCCGATCGTGCGGGATCTGCTCGTGGGCCCTTACGGGCTGATCACGATGGCGCTCGCTTACGCGCTCGCCCTGATCCTGCCCATCGTCTCCACGTTCTTCATCGCGTTCGGGGCGCTGGAGGACTCGGGGTATCTGCCGCGCCTGGCCGTGATGGTCAACCGCGTCTTCCGGAAGATGGGCTTGAACGGCAAGGCCGTTCTGCCGATGGTTCTGGGCCTCGGTTGCGACACCATGGCGACGCTGACGACCCGCATCCTCGAAACACGCAAGGAGCGCCTGATTGTCACGCTGCTGCTCGCGCTCGGGGTCCCCTGCTCGGCGCAGCTGACCGTCGTCATGGCCATGCTCTCCGGTCTGTCGCCCGTGGCGGTCGTGATCTGGGCCGGCGTCGTCATCGGCGTGATTCTCCTCGTCGGACGCCTGGCGGCCAAGATTCTCCCGGGGCAGGGCAGCGACTTCGTCCTCGAGCTGCCGCCGCTGCGGGTGCCGCGCCCCGGTAACATCCTTGTCAAGACCCTCGCGCGCATCGAGTGGTACCTGCGCGAGGCAGTGCCTCTCTTCGTCCTCGGCACGCTCATGCTCTTCGTCGCCGATCGGTTCGGGCTTCTGCCGGCCGTCGAGCGCATGGCCGAGCCCGTCCTCCAGGGCGCGCTGGGCCTGCCGCGCCAGACCGCCGAGGCGTTCGTCGTCGGATTCCTGCGGCGCGACTTCGGCGCGGCCGGACTCTTCGACATGGCGCGGCAGGGCCGACTCTCGCCGACGCAGATCGTCGTGGCGATGATCACGATCACTCTGTTCATTCCGTGCATCGCGAACTTCTTCATGATCGTGAAGGAGCGCGGCTGGCGGACCGCGGTCGTCATCGCCGCTTTCATCCTTCCCTTCGCGGTCGGCGTCGGAGCCGCCGTTAACGGCGCGCTGCGCGCCCTCTCGCTTCCGCTGAAATGACGCCTCTCGACCTTCCCTTCGAGGCTCTGCCCGCGCATCCGACCGAAGCGACTGCTTTTGTCTGCGGCCTGTGCGGCGCGCGCTTCACCCACGGCGGGCAGGTCTGCGGCGCCTGCCCGATGACCACCAAGTGCCTCCTTGTCAAATGCCCGAACTGCGGCTTTCAGTTTCCTCGCGAGTCGCGCCTGGTCAATCTGGCTCGGCGCCTCTTCGCGAAGAGAAAGAGAGACGAACCATGAGCCACGATACAGACCTTGCCGATCAGGACGTCGAAGAGCTCGCCGAAGAGCTGTGGACGCTGGGCGAGGAGGGCTCAGACCGGCTGGAGGATCTGCGCCTCGTCAGCCAGGTCGATGCGCTCGACGCGGCGCTCGCCTCGCTCACGCGCCGGGGACTCGCCCGCGTCTCGGACGCCTCCGTGTCGCTGACGACATTGGGCCGCGCCCTGGCCGAGCGCCAGGTGCGGCGGCACCGCCTGGCCGAGGCCCTCTTCACGACGGTCCTCGAGGTTCGCGACGACGCGGCCGTCAACCGCACCGCGTGCGTCATGGAGCACGTGCTCGACGCCGGCCTGACCGACTCGATCTGCGCCTTCCTGGGACACCCCAAGGCCTGCCCTCACGGCAAGCCCATCCCTCCGGGCGACTGCTGCCGTTCCCTCACGCGCACGCTCGAACCGCTCGTCCAGCCGCTCCTGCACCTGTCCGTGGGCCAGGAGGCGCGCGTCGTCTACATCGTGGCACGAGACCCGGACCGCCTGGTCAAGCTCTCGAACCTCGGCCTCACGCCCGGCGCGACCGTGAGGTTGCGGCAAACAAGCCCCTCCGCGGTGATCACGATCGGCGAGACGACCCTGGCCCTCGACCCGGCGATCGCCGGCGAGATCTACGTCCGCAAGGCCGGCTAGCGCCGCCGGCCGGACCCTACTTGACGAGCAGGACCGGGCAGCGGGAGAGCACACCGATCTTGTAACTGATGGTCCCCCAGTCCTGGCCGCGCGGATGCAGCGGCAACCGGTGGGAGCTCATAACGATCAGGTCCGTGCCGCTCGCCGAGGCGAAGCGGAGGATCTCGTTGACCCGGCTCCCATACACCACCGCCGTTTTCACGGGAAGCGACTTCCTTAGGAGCGGGGCCGCAAACCCAGCGAGCTTCTGCCGCGCGTTCAGCTCGAGCTTGCGGTAGAAGGCGGTGAACGGACCCGGATCGCCGTCGTCGACCCGCTCGATGACGTGCAGCAGGGTCGTCTTGGCCTTCGAGCTTCCGGCCACCCGGGCCGCCGCCCGCACGGCGCGCGCGCTCTTGGGGGTGAAGTCGACGGGGACTAGGATCCGTCGGAACACGGCGTCTCGACCGCCTTCTTCGGGTGAGCCGCGATGTACTCGAGCGCGAAGACCCGCAGGTTCGGGCTCTTCAACCCGATCTGGCGAGCCTCCTTTTCCGCGCACTCGGGCGTCCAACCGTCCACGAGCACGCGCCGGATCATCCAGAAGGCACCAACGCGATTGCCCGACCCGCAGTGAAGAAAAGCGGGAGAGATGCTCGGGTCTGCCGTGATCCGCAGGAAGGCGTCCGCCTGCTCCGGCTTCGGTTCCGCGGTGCTGACGGGTATGTTCACGTAGACGAGGCCAAGCTCCTTCGCAGCAGCCTCCTCGGCGGCAGTGTCGTATTCCCCGGGCTCGCGCAGGTTGACGACCGTCCGGAAGCCCTCCTTCTTCAGCGCTTCCAGCTGCGCCGCCGTCGGTTGGGCGCCCGTGGCAACGCGATCGTTCACCCGGAAAAACTTCTCAATGGCCGCCACGCCCTCCGCGGCCGGAGCGGCGACGGCCAGCAGAAGCCCGGCCGCGAAGCTCGCAAGGACAAGCAGCTTCTTCACGTTCGCCTCATCCGCGCTCCAGGAAATATCGGACGAAGTCGGCCTCGGTGAGGATCCCGACGAGGTGTTCCCCTTCGACCACGGGGAGGCATCCGATCTTGTTCTCGAGCAGCATTTCGGCTGCCTCTTCGAGCGGCTCGTCCGGCTCGATCGTGTCGACTTCCGTCGCCATGATCTCGCGCACTCTCCTGCGCCGAAGGAGGTCCTCCTGAACGCTCAGAGGGAGACCCTCCTGCGGACCCAGTACCGTGCGGGAGAGATCGCGATGCGTGACGAGACCGACCAGGTCGCCTTCGCGATCCACGATGGGCACGTGCCGCACGTGCTTCTCGTTCATCAGTTCGTAGAGAGCCTCGAGGCTGTCGCCCGGCTTCAGGGTGAAGACCTTCGGCGTCATGAGGTCTCTGACTTCCTTGGTGCGCACTTGAGTTACGCTCATGGCCATCTCCTCCATCCGCACTTCAGTCTTGCAGGCCGCGGCGAGCGATCAATGATTCAAATGATTCAGTCAGAATCAGCCGGCGGCGGGTTGGCACGATGCCGCCTCATGGCCGGATGGGCACGCGGCTGGCGCGCCGCAGCAGGTCCTGGACCTCCTCATCGCCCACCTGGAGAAAGTTCTCGTACCACTCGCCTACCGCGTTGAAGGGCTGCGGCGTTGCGCCGCAGACGATCTCGTCCGCGATCGTCTCGAACTCCCGGGGGCTCGAGCGGGGAGCCACGGGAACGGCCACGACGACTCGCGCGGGCGACTGCGGCCGCAGGGCTTCTACTGCGGCCCGCATCGATGAGCCGGTGGCCAGCCCATCGTCCACGAGGACCACGACCTTGCCGCTCAACTCGAGCGGCGGCTGCGCGCCGCGGTACAGGCGCTCGCGGCGGGCGAGCTCGGCCCGTTCCGCCTCGGCGACCCGCTCGACTTCCCGGCCCGAGACCCCGCAGGCTGCGACGACTTCGGAATTGACGACCACGATGCCACCGGAGGCGACGGCACCCATGGCGAGCTCTTCCTGCCCCGGCACGCCGAGCTTGCGCACGACGAAGACATCGAGGGGCGCGCCGAGCGCCTCGGCCACTTCGAATCCGACCGGCACGCCTCCGCGCGGCAGCGCCAGCACGACGACATCGTCTCGGCCTGCGTAAGGGGCGAGCTTGCGGGCGAGAAGGCGGCCGGCCTGGGCTCGATCACGGTACAGCATGACTCACCTCATCCTTCCCGGCTGGGCAACTGCGGTCCGGCCGAGGTGACGGACGAACCAATCGGAGGCCAGTCGCGCGACCTCCTGCAGGGTACCCGGCTCCTCGAAAAGGTGGGTGGCGCCCTGAACGATCTCCATCCGTTTCTCGCAGCGGAGACGCGCGAAGGCCTGCTCGTTCCAGCGGATGACCGGACCATCGCGTCCGCCGACGATCAGGAGAGTCGGCGCCGTCACGCGCGGCAGGCTCTCTCCGGCGAGATCCGGCCGTCCGCCCCGCGACACAATCGCCCCGATGCGTGCACCCGGCTCTCCCGCTGCCGCCAAGGCGGCAGCCGCTCCGGTGCTCGCGCCGAAGTATCCGATCGACCGACCGTCAAGCACGTTCTGATCCGCGAGCCACCGCTTCGCGCCGAACAGGCGGTCGGCGAGGAGCCGAATATCGAATCGCAACTCCTCGGTTCTCGAATCGATGGCCTCTTCCGCTCCCGTCAAGAGGTCGAAAAGCAGGGTTCCCAGGCCGATCTGTCGCAGCGCGGCCGCCACGAAACGGTTCCTCGGGCTCAGGCGGCTGCTGCCGCTGCCGTGGGCGAAAAGCACGATTCCGCGAGCCTCGGCGGGCACTTCGAGATCGCCGTCGAGAACAGCGCGACCGACTCTGATCCGAACCCGGTGCGCCCGCAGCATTCCGTCTGTCGACAGCGAGGCCATTTCGAGCCCCCCTTAAAAAGATCACTTTCAAAGGCCGCCATCCTGATGCAGTCGCATCTCTCCTTCGTGTTGGCCGGAGGTACGATCCGCGCCCACGATGGCCGCAAGCCGACCATCCCTGCCCTTCTCCGAGAGCGGCGTGCTGCGCCCCCACGGCGCGGCCCAGCTCGACGCGTTCTCGCAGGAGCTCGGACCGATCGCTCGCCGCTGGCGGCGCATTCCGGCCGCCACGAGCTACGCGGCCATCGGCGCGCTCTTGAGCACCGGCGCCCCGCTCGGAGCGTGGCTGCTGCGCCTGGCCGCGGGCGCCGACCTTAAGGCGGAGCTCGCCGCGCATGGCTTCTTCTACACGTACGCGCTCGTCGGGACCGGTCTCGTGTTCGCCGCCGCGGGACTCGTGGCCGGCCGGCGCGCAGACCGTCTGCGCCGCCAGGAAGACCTCTACCGTTCACTCTCGGAGGAGGATTACCTGACGCACTTGCCGAACATGCGCGCCTTCGACGATCGTTATCGCCGCGCCGTGGCACGCGCCTTCCGCTTCGGCCAGCCCGTCTCCCTTCTTCTGGTCGACGTGGATCAGCTGAAGGCTTTGAACGACCGGCACGGGCATTTGCTCGGCAGCGCCGCGCTGTGCCACGTCGCCCGCGCGCTCGAAGCGAGCAAGCGCCGCGAGGACGTGGCTGCGCGATGGGGCGGTGACGAGTTCGCCGTGTTGATGCCCGGCGCGGATGCCGCGGCGGCGCAGCGGGTTGCGCAGGAGATCCGGCAGCGGCTCGAACACGAGCCTCTCTGTGAGCGCGGGCGCTCCGTCCCCCTGACGGTGACCATCGGCGTCGCTGCGAGGCCTGCGGGGGGGCCGGAGACCGACTTGTTCGAGCAGGCCGACCGGGCGCTCTACGCCGGCAAGTCCGACGGCGGAAACCGGGTCAGCTTCAGCAGCTAGCCCCGGCCGGTGCCGCCGGCCTGGCGCGCCACGGCCTCTGCCGCCTTTGCGGCGGCTTCCGGGTCCCCGAGGTAACGGTGCGAGACCGGCCTCGCGTTTTTGTCGAGCTCGTAGGCGAGCGGAATGCCCGTCGGGATATTGAGCTGCGAAATCTCCTCGTCGGAGATCTCATCGAGGTGCTTGACGAGGGCGCGCAGGCTGTTGCCGTGTGCCGCCACGAGCACGCGCTTGCCGTCTTTGACCAGGGGCACGACCCGGTCGTGCCAGTGCGGCATGACGCGCGCCACGACGTCCTTCAGGCTCTCGGAGGCGGGCAGCAGATCGGCCGCCAGAAGCGCATAGCGCCGGTCATGGCGCGGGTGGCGCGGGTCGTCTTCTGGCAGCGGAGGCGGCGGCGTCGCGTAGCTGCGGCGCCACTCGAACACCTGCGCCTCGCCGTACTTCTGGGTCATCTCCTTCTTGTTCAATCCCTGAAGCCCGCCGTAATGGCGCTCGTTCCAGCGCCAGCTGCGGTCGACGGGGAGCCAGACCCGATCGAGCTCCTCCAGGGTGATCTGCAGCGTCAGGATCGCGCGAGTGAGAACCGAAGTCTGCGTGGCGTCGAACTCACAGCCCTCGGACTTCAGCAGCCTTCCCGCCGCGCGAGCTTCCTCGACGCCTCGGGGCGACAGGCCGACGTCCGTCCAGCCCGTGAAGCGGTTCTCGAGGTTCCAGGTGCTCTCCCCGTGGCGGAGCAGTACGAGATTGAAGGTCATCGCGGCCTCGGTCCGCCCGTTGGGGCGGCCGGACCATCTTATGTCGCCTTGCGCCGGCCGACGCGCACGACCGCCACGGGGCGCCGCGAGATGTGAAGCAGCCGCGCCGAGACGCTGCCGAGCGCGAAGGTCGCCAGAGCGCCGTGCCCTTCGGTGCCGACCACGATGAGATCGGCCTTCTCGCGGTCCGCCTCCTGCGCGATCGCGTCGGCGACGGGACCCAGACGTCGCGACTCGACAAAGCGAAAGCGAGCCCTCGCGCCGAACGAACGCAGATCGCGGGCCGCGGACTTCAGAACGCGCTCGGCCAGGGTCCGCTCCTGCTTCTCGAGCTCCGGCCAGAGAGTCAGGCCCGCGGGGACGTCCGGGTGCGCGAAGAGCAGCTCGCGCCGCAGAGCCCCGACGGTGACGACCACGATTTCCGACGACCGGCAGGCCTTCGCCGCACGGCCGGCGAACCGAACCGCCGCGCGGCCCCCCCGGGAACCGTCCGTGGCGACGAGAAACTTCATCGGCACCCTCCCTCGAGGCGCACCACGCCTCGGCCCCGACTCAGCAGACCACACCCTGGCCCGCAGCACCTTGATGCAACCGCATCAAGGGTATGGCTCGGCTTGACGCTTTTATTGCCCGGGGAGTGCTAAGATTCCGGATCCGGGAGAACCGGAGCGCCATGCACTCCCCCGAAGACATCCTCGACCGGATCGCCCGATCCGGCGACGCCGTGATGGCGATCGACTACGGCGACAAGGTCATCCTCTGGAACAGGGAGGCCGAGCGCCTGTTTGGCCGCCCGGCCCGGAGCGTGCTCGGAAAGCCCTGCTACGACATCATGGGCGGCCGCGACGTCCACGGCAACCTCTACTGCTACCGCGCCTGTCCGGTCGCACATCAGGCGCGCGACATGTCCGCCGACCCCGTGCACAGCTTCCCGCTGGACGTGAACACCGGCAACGGCAAGGCCAAGCGCGTCAACTGCACCCTCTTCGCCATTCCCAACTCCCGGCCGTCGCTCTCGACCATCGTCCACGTCTTCCGCGAGGTCGACAAGAAGGCTTCGCCGCTCGTCGAGCAGCTCGTCGAGGAGGCGGCCCCGCCCAGTCCGCCCCGCTTCCCCATGCTCGGCACCGACACGGTTTCGGTCACCCTGACCTCGCGCGAAAAGGAGATCCTCCGCTGCCTCGCCGAGGGGCTGGCCACGCCCGACATTGCCCGGCGCCTGGCGATCTCGCGGGTGACCGTTCGCAACCACGTCCAGAACATCCTGCAAAAGCTGGATGTCCACAACAAGCTCGCGGCCGTCGCCTTCGCGCACCAGCATGGCCTGGTCTGAATAAGTCCGGTCTCCACCGGGTTACCATTCGTTGTGAACCTGAAATCGATCCCGCTCGCCCGGGGACTTTTCGCGCCTGTCCTCTTTCTGTGCACGGTGCCCGCGGTCGGGGCATCCGGGGCGGACCAGGTCCCGGAGATCCGCATTCCCGGCGCCATCTTTCAGCCACCTCCCGGTCAGGAGCGCGTGCCCGTTTCGCCGGCGGACCTGGTGCGGGCCTCCTCGCGCCTGACGGCGGCCGAGCGCCACGACCTCGGGCCCTTGAATGCGGGGGAGCGGATTCGGATGCAGCCGGAGCCGGCCAAAGGCAGGCTGCGCCAGAAGATCGGGATTGCCCGCGACCTGCCTCAACCCGCCGTTCTGGCGTCGTTGCCGGGCGGGCTCGCGGCGGGCGCCGAGCGGTCGCATGCGGGCGGAATCGCCAAGCGCGAGGCGGACGGAAGCCTTTCGTGGACGACTGCCTTCGCCTCGCCCGGCGCGGCAGCCGTCCGTCTCCACGTTTCCGAGGCCTACCTGCCCCGAGGAAGCCGCGTGTACGTCTACACCGACCGCGCCGAAGTCCATGGCCCTTACTCCTTCGACGAAGGCGCCGGGCCCTCTGGCTTCTGGACGGATGCCGTCGCCGGTGAGCAGGTCTACCTGGAGGTTCAGTTCTCGCGCGCGAGAGGCGACGCTTCGGCGTGCCGGCTCGTCATCTCGCAGGTCGCGCACCTTGCGCGCTCGACGGCGGCCGCTCTCTCCCCCGAAGCCGGAGCGGCCGCGGAGGACACCAGCTGTTTCAAGGACGAGCCCTGCGTCACGACGGCCGACTACGCGCTCATCAATTCGGTCACCCGTTCCACCGCCGCTCTCGAGTTCCAGGACCAGGGCAGCTTCTACCTCTGCTCGGGCGCCCTGATCCGTGCAACCGGCGACACGACCACTCCCTACCTGCTCACGGCCAGTCACTGCTTCGAATCACAGGCCTCCGCGACCTCGCTCCAGGCCTTCTTCAACTTCAGGAACTCGAGCTGCAACCAGCAGCCTTTTCCGAGCGAGACCGCGTTCCCTTCGACGCTGGGATCGACGCTGCTCGCCACGGGCACGTCGAGCGACTTCACGCTGGTGCGCCTCTCGCAGAGCCCGCCCTCCGGCGCCTATTTGCTGGGATGGACGACGCAAGACATCACCACGTCCACCGGCACCGCGATCTATCGGCTCTCGCACCCTGCTCCAGCCGGAATCTCCTGGCCGCAACAATTCACGCGGTCGGCGGTCGTGAGTCCCACGGCCTTCCAGACCTGCGACGGCAACCCCGTCGGCGCCTACATCTATTCGGCACAGGACGTCGGAGGCACTTCGAGCGGCAGCTCCGGCTCGGTGGCGTTTCTCGCCGATGGGAGCGTCGTCGGTCAACTACTCGGCAAGTGCGGCTCGGACACGTCCGACCCGTGCAATCCCGCCGGCGGCGCCAACTACTATCTCCTGGACGGCTCGTTCCGGACGACGTACTCCTCGGTCGCGCAGTTTCTGAATGGAGGAACGGGCTCCTGCGTGACGGCCGGGACGGTGCTGTGTTTGAACAACGGCCGCTTTCGCGTGACGGCGGGCTGGCAGTCCCCGACCGCCTCCGGCAACGGCACGGCCGTTCAGCTCACGACCGACACTGGCTACTTTTGGTTCTTCAATTCCGCCAACGTCGAGATGGTGATCAAGGTCTTGAACGCCTGCGCCCTGAACAGCAAGTACTGGGTCTTCGCCGGCGGCCTGACCAACGTCCTCGTGACCGTCACTGTCACTGACACGCAGACCGGCGCCGTCCAAACCTACATCAACCCGCAGAGCACCGCCTTCCAGCCCATCCAGGACACCAGCGCCTTCTCGACCTGCCCGTAACGACGGCCGGTCTCTTCCCGATCTACAAACCGCGTCGGGCGAACAGCCGGCGCTTGACGATCTCGACGAGCACCAGATAAGTCGCGGTGACAGCGGCGAGGAAGAGGAAGAAGCCCAAAGGCAAGGGTACGAGACCGAGTCGATCCGCGCCCGGGCTATAGGGCAGAGCCAGTCCGGCGGCGACGACGGCAAGGGTCGTCAGCACCAGCGGAAGGCTCGGGCGACTCTTCAGAGGGTTGCCGGCAGTTCGGATGACGAACAGCACGAGCGTCTGTGTCGCGAGGGATTCGACGAACCAGCCCGTGTGGAAGAGCGTCTCATCGGCATGAAAGACGGAGAGCAGCGCCCAAAACGTCAGGAAGTCATAGACCGAGCTGATCGGCCCGATGAAAATCATGAAGTCTCGGATGATCCGGATGTCCCAGTGGCGCGGACGGCGCATGAAGCTCGCGTCGACCTGATCGGTCGGGATGGTCACCTGCGCGAGGTCGTAGAGGAAATTGTTGAGCAAGATCTGCGTCGGTAGCATCGGGAGGAAAGGGAGAAAGAGCGACGCCCCCGCCATGCTGAACATATTGCCGAAGTTCGAGCTCGTTCCCATGAGCAGATACTTCATGACGTTGCCGAAGGCCCGGCGCCCCTCGAGAATGCCTGCGTGCAGGACGCTCAAGCGCCTCTCGAGGAGGATGATCTCGGCGGCCTCCTTGGCGACCTCGACGCCCGAGGCAACCGAGATGCCGACGTCGGCGGCGTGGAGCGACGGGGCGTCGTTGATTCCATCGCCGAGGAACCCGACGACGTGACCGCGGCGCTTCAGGGCGAGGAGGATCCGGTTCTTTTGCGCGGGCGAGACGCGGGCGAAGACGTCCGTCTCCTCTGCGGCATGGGCCAGAGCCGAGTCGCTCATCCGGTCGACGTCGTCGCCGAGCAGAACCCTCCGAACGGCGAGGCCGACCTTCTCGCAGACGTGGCGCGCGATGAGCTCGTCGTCCCCGGTGAGGATCTGGACCCTCACACCGTCCCGCCGGAGCGCGGCCAGTGCTCGCGCGGCGTCCTGGCGCGGTGGATCGGCAAAGGCGAGGAAGCCCGCCAGGACAAGATCCCGTTCATCGCCCGTGCCGCACGGCAGAGTCGGTGAGAACCGATAGGCGACGGCGATCACGCGGTCTCCCCGGGCACTCGCAGCCCGACAGGCTGCCTCGGCGCGTGCCCGGGAGTTGGCGTCCAGCGGCACCGTGCGACCGTCCGCCTCGTAGGCGGTGCAGCAGTCGAGGATCGACTCCGGCGCCCCTTTCGTGACCAGGAGCCGCCTGCCGTCCCGCTCGACTACGATCGACAGGCGGCGGCGCTCGAAGTCGAAGGGGATCTCGTCGATCTTGGTCCAACCAGCGGCATCCGCCGGAGGTGAAGCCTGGCGGACAGCGTCGTCGAGCGGGCTCTTGATCCCGGTCTCGAACGAGCTGTTCAACCAGGCGAGCGCGAAGGCGCGCTCGGAAGGCTCGCCAAACGGGCCGAACCGCCCCGTCAACGTCAGGACTCCCGTCGTGAGCGTGCCGGTCTTGTCGCTGCAAAGGACGTCCATGCTTCCGAAGTTCTGAATCGTTGCCAGGTGTTTCACGATGACTTTGGCGCGCGCCATGCGCACGGCACCTCTCGCCAGAGTGACCGACGTGATCATCGGGAGGAACTCGGGCGTCAGGCCTACGGCGAGCGCGACGGCGAACAAGAGTGACTCGAGCGCCGGCCGCCGGGCCAGGATGTTGACGAGCAGAACAAAGAGTACGAGAAAGAGGACGGCGCGCATGATGAAGAGGCCGAAGGTGCGTGTGCCACGGTCGAACTCGGTCTCGGGGGGTTTCGCGGCCAGACGCGCGGCGATGTCGCCGAACGCTGTCGACCGACCCGTGGCCGTCACGAGCGCCCGGGCCGAGCCGCTCACAACGGAAGTCCCGAGATAGACGCGGCTTTCCCTCGCCTCCGGATCTCCTGAGGACGGAGTCTTCTCGACCGGCAATGACTCGCCGGTCAGCGCCGCCTCCTGGACGTGGAGGTCCCGGGCCTCGAGGAGCGTCGCGTCGGCGGGAACCAGGTCTCCGGCCGCGAGCGTCACGATGTCTCCCGGCACGATCTCGCGTCGAGGCACGGTCGTTTCGGTCCCGTCGCGCACGACCCGGGCCGTCGGCGCGACCTGCACCCGCAGGGCGTCGACCGCTTTTGTCGAGCGGAACGTCTGAATGAAATTGAGCGCGATGGAGAGAGCAACCATCAGGGCGATGATCAGAGCGTTGAGCCGTTCCCCGGCGACGAACGCGACCGCGCTGGCGATCAGCAGAATGACGATGAGAGGGTTGGCCAGGGAGGGAACGATCGCGCGGAGGCGCGACTCTCGCTGAATCGCCGCCGGCTCGTTGAGCCCCGAGACGGCCAGGCGCCTGCCGGCCTCGGCGCTCGTCAAACCCTGGGAAGTCCCCTCGGCCGGAAGTCCCAGCGGCTCGGACTCTGTCACCGGAGAATCACGGCCCCAAGAACCGTCAGCGCCCGAGGAAACCCTTGTGGCCCACTACGCTCTTGCGGCGAGGCCCGCGTCCCTTCAGCACCCAGCGCTTGCCCTTCGCCACCGGGCGCTCCGCGCCGCGGCCGATCAATTCGAGCAGGTCCGTGGTCGTGAGAATTCCGACGAGCCTGCCGTCCTTCATCACCGGGAGACAGCCGAGGCTCCGGCCGCGAAGCAGATTGGCCGCCTGCCGGATCGTCATCTGCGGAGTTGCCGTGATGGCCGGAGACACCATCACGTCCTCCACTCTGAAATCCCGCCGAACCGAATCGAGCGATTTGAGATCCCGCTCGGACACGACTCCGACGACTCTTCGTCCCCGGGTCACCGCAAGGTGGTGAATCCGCTTCTGGCGCATCCGGGTGAGCGCGGCCACCGCCGATTCGCCCCCCGAGACAGTCTCGACGCGACGGGTCATGACGTCCTGAACTCGCATGCGCTTTCCTCCTCGTGGAGTATCCGCTCCGTGGCGCGCGCCGACATGATGAAGTCGGATCATGCGCGCCAAGCCCCTGAGGGTGGACGATTGTTCCGTTCAGGAGGTGAGTGATGAGAGTCGAATCCGTCATGACCCGAAACGTGATTCGTTGCAGTCCCGAGACGACGCTCGAGGCCGCGGGGCTGAAGATGCGGGAAATCGACTCGGGCATCCTTCCGGTCGTTCGAAATGAGAAGCCGGTCGGCGTCATCACGGACCGGGACATCTGCCTGGCGCTGACCGAGCGCAATCGGCGGCCATCGGATGTGACCGTCGGAGAAGTGATGAGCCGGAGCCTCTGGACCGCCTACGAAGACGACGACACTTCCAAGGCATTGGCGCTCATGCAGGCGAGGCACGTGCGACGATTGCCGGTGCTGAACTCCGAGGAGATGCTGGCCGGCATCCTGTCGATGAACGACATCGTCCTTCACGCGGAGAAAACCGGAAACGGCCAGGCCGTCTCGTACAAAGACGCGCTCGAGACGCTGAAAGCCATCTGCGCGCATCGCTACCCGGTCAAGCCAGTCGAGCCGGTGGACGTCACCGAGCTCGCTCGCTCTCTTTGAAAGGCTCGAGTCCCGACTCGAAGGTGGTGGGACATGACGACCGGCACGAGCATCAACGATCCGCGGCGCTCTCTTCCCGCGTTGCAGGAGGGGCTCGGAGTAAGCACTGCCCCGTTCGATCCGGGAAAAGAACGGCGTAGCTTTGTCGAGAGGCGAGCGGCCTCCCGGCCATCCGCAGAGGGCCACCGTTCTGCATTCATCGTGCGCGAGATCATGACGCGCAACGCGCGCTCGTGCCGTCCCGACAATACGCTCGCCGCGGCGGCCCTGGCGATGTGTGAGGCGGATTGCCGCTTCCTCCCGGTCGTGGATCGGATCGGCCATCCGATCGGCGTCCTCACCGACGGCGACATCTGCCTTCTCGGGTCCACGGACCATCGCCCGCTCCGGGGCATCCTCGTCCGGGAGAAGATGAGCGGCTCGCCCGCCACCTGCCGCGCAGACGACGACGTCCTCGCTGTCCTGAAGACCATGCGGGAACGCAGCATCCGGCACCTGCCCGTCGTAGACGGCGAAGGTCTTCTCGAAGGAGTGGTGTCACTGACGGACCTGCTCCTTTGCGCCGAGGAAGAGAACTCTCCCCATCTGCGGCAGGAGGTCGCTGCAACGCTTCGAGCGATCGTGCAGAAGCAAGGTAACCAGCGGGTCATCCGGCAGAATCCGTTCGTCGAGGATTGAGCCGCCTTCTCCCGTGAGGCGCTGCCTACAGTCGGCCGAAGAGCGCGAGGAGAAGCTCGAACAGGATGAGCAACCCGATGCCGACCTCCAGGATCACGAGCCGACGATCGCGAGCGACACCGAGGATGAGCTCCAGAGCCTCCTGAACGCTGCGGAGCTTCTGCTCGAGGGCCTGATATCGGTCACTCAGATCGAACTCTTCGCGCAAATCAAAGTGGATGCGATCCATCCCGGGATCCTCCCAGGTCGCGTCCGGTTTATCGAGCAAGTGGAGCACCGAGAGAACCTCCGTGCGCGACCCGATCGCTTCACCGATGAACCGGTGCAGTGGTCTGGTGAAGAGCGAAACGTCGCCTCGGATCTGCAGGCGCTCGACTAAGGCGTTGGTCCGCGCAAACAGTTGGTCGACGATGCGTTCGTAATACTCCATCGCCGCGCTTTGGGCGACGACGAGCGCCACGACGCTGGCGCGGGCCGGGGTGAAATGGTCGAGGATGAGCGTTCCCTCCACGAGGCCCAACTCCGCGCCAGGCTTCTCGCGAACGACGAAATCCTCTCGAACGGTCTCGGTTGTCAGCTTCGGGTAGGCTGCCCGCAGTCGCGCCAGCTGGTCTTCCCGTTCTGAGGGCGGCACGTTGCGAAAGACGACGGCGCCGAAGGGATAAGCGAAGAGATCCCCGCCAGAAGCCAAGTCCAGATGCAGCTCATGCGGAGAGAGGTGTGCCCCGGGGAAGATCGAGGTCAACTCTTTCAGAGAGAGGTTCTCGACGAACGCGATCGCATAGAAGGCGTGGAGCCCGGACTCCGTGGCGCCAGGAAATGCGAAAGCCGAGGCCGCTCCGGAATCCATTCGAATTACTCCGACGCGGGAACCGCCTCGGCCTTTCTCCGGCACTTCAGTCAGCGTGGCCTCGGTCAGAGGCAGGACGCTCGCGACGAGACGGCGTTCTCCAACGCAACGCAGACGACCTTCGTTGGATCGATGATGCCGCGCTCGGTCAGGTCGCCGTACTCGTTGCATGCGGCATCGAAGCCGAAGCTTCCCTGCCCTTCGCGCATCCGGTTGACGATAACGCCTCCATCGACACCCGAGCTCTCAGCGATCTGGCGCGTCGGCGCCTCCAGGGCTCGACGAAGTATCTGGAGCCCGGTCCGTTCGTCTCCAGCGCAGCTCGACTCTTCTTTCGCCACGGCACCGATGGCGCGCAAAAGCGCCAGGCCGCCTCCTGGGACGATCCCTTCACTCACCGCCGCCTTGGTCGCACTGATGGCGTCCTCGAAGGCCTCTTTGCGGCTCTTCAGCTCCGCCTCCGAGGGCGCGCCGGCGCCCGCTAGGACCTTCTCCCGGGCGGCTGAGCGGAAAAGCAGCTTCTTGTGAGCCACACTCTTCCTCCTCTCGGGCGCGCGTCTTCAGCGAATCCCTTTTCGCCCCGAGGATGACGCCCCAACCCCGCCGCCCGTTCGGCTCAGTTTTCCGGTCAGACGGCCCGGACTGTCATCACCGGGCACGGGGCCGTCGAGATCACGCGAGACGCCACGCTTCCGACGAAAAACCGCGAGACTCCCTTGCGGCCGTGCGTCCCCATGACCACCAGGTCGGCATCGTTTTTCTCCGCCGCGTCCGCAATCGCTTCGTACGCGGGGCCCGAGAGAACCAGCGCCCGGGCGTTGATCCCCTCCTTTTTCGCGTCCTCCACGAGAGGCTTCAGGCCCTTTTCGGCCGCTGTCCGCAGGTTCCGATCCCACTCGTCGTAGACGCCGGATGTGATGGCCTCGGCCTGAGCCACGTCCGGCGGCTGGTAGACGTGCGTGATCACCAGCTCCGACCCCTTCTCCTTGGCCATCTCGACCGCCTCTTTCAAAGCGGGCTCCGAGGCCGGCGTGAGATCCGTGGCAACGATGATTTTTTGGAAGGTCTTCATGGCGTTTTCCTCCTCTCCAGGCGTTTCGTCCTTTGGGAACCGGCCTGGCGCGGCACGGCCAGGACCGGACAGGGTGCGGCTGTGATGATTCGCGAGGCCACGCTGCCGAGGATGAGCCGCGGCAACCCGGTTCGCCCGTGCGTGCCGACGACCAGGAGATCCACGCGGTGTTTCCTCGCGGCCCGGGCGATCGCGTCTTCGGGCCTGCCCGTCAGCAGCAGACCCTCGGCGCGAACGCCGGCCTCGCTCGTTTTCTTCAGAAGCGACCGGAGCGCTCCGGCAGCATCCCGCCGAATCGCGCTCTCCAGCTCATCTGCCGTCCGCGGCAGAAACATCCCGCCTGGCAACGACGGAAGGGGCACGCTCAGAGCGTGCGCGATCAGAAGCTTGCACCGTCTGCCGCCAGCCATCTGGACCGCCTCTTTCCAGGCAGATCGGGATGCCGGCGAGAAGTCGGTCGCAAAGAGGATTCGTCGAGGACCTCTCATCGCCAGCAAGACTCGCGCACTTTCCGGCCGTGCGCATGATCCGATTTCATCAATCGGACCCACGACAGCCGTCCCGCCGGCGTTGCGCCGCGCAGTCGTCTGACGCGCGTCTTGGCGTGCTGGATCGCGGCCTCGCGAGACAGGCGTTCGTGAAAGGGCTGCTGGTCGCGGCGAAAGGGGGAGGGGCGAATAGAATGGTCGGGAGGATGGCCCGAAAACGACTTCGCTTGCTCGTCGCGATTGACTTCTCGCCGGAATCGCGAAAAGCCCTTCAGGCGGCGCGAGCGCTGGCCGCCCGGTTCGGGGGCTCCCTCACGCTCCTCCATGTCCGGCCGCACTCGGATATCCGCGCGGCGGTGGTCGAAGAGCGGGGCGAGCTGCTCAAGGGCAAGCCCGGGACTCTACGGGGCGAGATCGCGCGGCACTATGCCCGGCGACTCGAACGGTTCGCCGGCCGGCATCCCGGAGAGTTACACAAGCTGCGCCGGGGAAAACCCAGCATCGAGCTGCGCCGGGAAGCGCGAGACGGCTACGATCTGCTCGTCATGGGAAGTCGCGGCCGGGGAAAAGTCGCTGCCTCTCTTCTCGGCAGTACGGTTCAGGAGGCTCTCGCCTGTGGCTCCCCTGTTCCCGTTCTCGTCGTCGGCTCCTGAGAGTCGGCCGGCCTCCGCTTTCCTGCGTCACGTGCTCGAGGACCACGCCCGAGAGAGTCAAGAGCGGGCCCTCAGTGGACGCCTGCTGTCCGTTCGCCCATCCCGCCCGGCGGTCCCGGCACGCTGGCAATCTCTTCGTAGGCCTCGAGCTCGTTCTCGACTCCAGCCACACCCCGCACACGGGAAACACGCGCGAAAAGCCTGTGGACCTCTCTGGCGAGGACCGAGCCTGCCAGAGTGACGCGACCGTCCCGGACCGTCACCTCGATGAAGCCCGGGTGGGAGCACACATGCCCGATGGCCGACCGCACGCGCTCCAAGAGAATCGCGTCCGGGACGCACTCTGGCGCGAACAGCGACCGGGTTCTCGCGACGAGACCGTGCGTCCTGTAGGCAACGTTCCGCGAGGTGACATCCAGCGTGTCGCCCGTCGCGTGAAGCAGGTGAATTATCTTGTCGCTCGGCAGCGCGCGACGGCGCTTTCCCCGGTCGGGATCGAAGAAATACATCAGAAGGGCGCCGAGTCCGGCGCCGCCGACTGCCGTCCATCTGCTGTCCATGACTTCCTCCTCAGCTTGACGAGCGGCGATGGAGCGCGCTCGTTCCCTACCGCGACCGACTTACGCCCTTGCCCTCGGTCCTTCATGACCCAGCAGTGCGACTTGGGAACAGGCCGTTCGATACCAGCGCCGATCAGCTCGAGCAGGTCTGTGGTCGTGACGATTCCCACGGTTTTCCCCTCCTCCACGAGGGGAAGGCATCCGATTGTTCGCCCCCGCAACAAATTCGCGGCCTGACGAAGGGTGGTGCTGGGAGTGCACGTCACGGGGGGGCCGCTCATGACGTCTTCGACCGTCTCGACCTGGCGCAGAGATCCGAGCGAGGCAATGTCGCGGTCGGACAACACGCCGACGATCCTTTGTCCGTCCACGACGACCAGGTGACGAATCCGCGCCCGCCGCATTCGCCCGAGAGCCGCCTGGGCCGATTCTCGTGGAGATATCGTCTCGACGCGCGTCCGCATGATTTCGCGCAGCCGCATCACACGCCTCCTCCTGGTCGACTCGGAAAAACTGGATCCCACCTCTTAACTAAGGCGGGGGCGCGAGGGCTTGCCACGTGTGTTGGACGCGGCCCGCAGCCCCACGCCCCCTGGTTGGCGGTCGACCCGGCGGTCTTGAGAGACGCACCGAGCGACGTCGCAAAACACTACCGCTACTGCCTCTCCTTCGCCTGATGCGAACAAACCATTTTCTCGCCCCGTCAATCCGACCCAGTCCCCGCGCCCTGACATCGCGCGCTTCCTCGAGCGGACCGGTTGACGCAGGGGCTCGCGGGCCATCAGCGCTCCCTGGTCGAGCCTTTGCTCTCCGGTTTCACAGGAAAGCCCTCGAACATCTCGGAGACCGCGTTCCGAAGCTGTTCGTCTCTTGCCTCGCTCTCGCGGTCGATCGTGTCGGTCGCCTGGCTTCGCCAGACGAGCTCCTTGCTTTCGGTGTCGACGAGATCGACCACCAGCGTGCCGACGGGAACGTTCGTGACGATCGTCGTCGCAATGCCGCCGCCCCAGCGCCAGCCGTACCCGTATACGACCGTATCGATCCGTTGCTGGTTCTCTAGAACGACGTGCGTGTAGACGCGCAGGTCGGGCCTCTCGTCATGCACCGATGTCAAACCCTTCGACCGGAGCGCCGACGCAATGACCTCCTCGATGCGCTTCTGGGTGAAACTTCGGCGCGCCGGAGTCCCTCTCCCAAAGCCGAACGTCTTGTAGCGCGAGAAGTCGAGCGAGCGATCGTAGTCGACGCTCGTTCTCAAGGTGGAACAGGCCGTGACCAGAGCAATCCCCCCAGTCAGAAGCAAGCGCCGGAATCTCATGGTTCCTCCTTTCGCGGCCGCCGTCCTTCACGCTCGCCGGCTGGCGAGGAGCGGCGAGAAGAGAAAGGCGATCCCCACCAGGATGCACAAGATCGGCCCGAGACCGACCCGGATCCCGAACAACTCCCAGAGACCGCCCAGAAGGAAGAGGACGCCAATCGCGGTCCAAAAAGAGTACCGTTTCAGATGAAAATATTGCCGCGCCAGCTGCTCGCCGACGATGATGATGCCGGCACCAAGAAGGCCAGCACCCCAGCCGACGTCCATCAGGAGCGCTAACCCCATCCAGATGAAGAAAAGCCCCCACCCGATCGCTCTCAGTTGCCGGTCCAAGACGCGCCCGATCGCCGGCATTCGCTCTTGCTCACTCGCCATGAACCACCTCCGTCCTCGGGCTCGCTCACCGCCTCTCACACTAGCTCTCGCGCCCCTAACGGCGCTTGATGCAGTTGGACCAGCGCCTTCACGCCCTTCTTTCCGTTCATTGAACTGTGTCGGCCCGCGGTTCTCGCGTTATGGTCAGTTCGGTTCGCGGTCGGGCCAGGAGACGGCAAACTCGGCCCCGCACCCCGGGCAGACGCTGCCCGCCGCGAGTGCCTCGCTCTCGACGAGCCCCTCGTAGTCATCCTGATCGATCTCGTAGCCCCCGATTCGCGCCTGCTTCACGGCGCAGGTTCTGGAGCAATAGAGAACCCCGTCGCTTCCCAGGAAGCCGATCGCGTCGATTGGTTGTTCCATGGATCGTCCTTCGCACAGCAACCCGGCCGGCCAAGCGGCCGACACGCAGAGCTTTCACCTTGAGGCCCGAGAATGCATGATGCGAATCGATCACGTTGGCGCTCGACTGGGCGAGTGATGCACCTGGATCTGGAAAAGGAGCGGCCGGCCGGGTCAGGCTCTCAGCGTCCAGAGAAGGAGGTCATTCATGAACGTTCAAGCCGTGATGAATCAAAAAGTGAAGTTCACCGGGTTGAAAGCCACACTGACCGAGGCCGCGAGGATCATGGCCAACAATGACTGCGGAGCCCTCCCGATCGTCGACGACGAGAAGAAGGTGCTCGGAATGGTTACCGACCGGGACATCTGCCTCGCCATGGCGAACGCGAACCGTCTTCCGTCCGAGATTCCCGTGGAGCAGGTGATGTCGAAGAAGGTCTACGCCTGCGGCCCGGACGAGGCCATTCCGGCGGCTCTTCAGACCATGCGGAACAAGAAGGTGCGCCGCCTGCCCGTCATCGACAGCGACGGCAAGCTCGTCGGGATCCTTTCGATGGACGACATCGTTCTCCACGGGGAGGGATCCGGGCAGACCATCAAGACGCTCAAGGCGATCTACCGCCGGCCCGGAGACAAGAAAGAGCTCATCGCTCGGCCGTAGGCGGACCGACCCGCCGGGCGATGCCCTCCCGGTTCGCTATCACCTGGTCCACGCGAGCGGCATCGAGCAATGAGAGCAACCCCATGCGAGCCGCAAGCGCGTCGACCGCGGCCCGGGCACTTCCTGCGCGACCGTAGACATCCGGATTGACCTCCAGAAAGAGAGCGCCATCCTCGCGGAGCGCGAGCAAGACGGGCTCATAGGCGATCCACACGGGTGTCGCGATGGACACCCGAGAGAACAGGTCAGCAATGTCGTCCGGATGCAAACGAATGCAGCCATGCGTCCGGAAGCCGTAGATGCTCGCGGGAGCGTTCGTGCCGTGGATCCCGCAGAGGGATCCGGAGAGGCCGATCCAATAGTCGCCGAGGGGGTTGGCCGGGCCGGGCGGGACTTCCGTTCGGACCGGCTCGCCGTGCCGCCGCATCTCCTCCTGGATCGAAACAGGCACGTTCCACGTCGGCTTGCGCTCTTTCGTCGCGACCTCGAAGCGGCCCGTGACGGTCTTCCAGTCGGATCGCCCGAGGCCGACCGGATACCAGGCGGCGAGCCTTCCGCCCTGGAAGAAGAACAGAAGCCTCTGCGGCACGTTGATGAGAATCCCTTCGTCGAGGACGAACGGAATGATGTGCCTGTTCTTCACCTGAAGGCTCTGGCCCACGGACAGTCGGGCTCTCGAGGAAAGCCCATTGCTTCGGGCGAGCAGCCCCGGGTCCACGCCAAAGCGCGCCCCGATTCGAGCCAGGGAGTCGCCACGCTCGACCGTGTAGAGAAACTTTCTCCCGACGAGCTGGGCGCCTGCCGTCTCCGGCGTCTGACAGAGAGCAGTTGCTCCGAGAAGCAACGAGAAGAGCATTGGGAAAAACGAACGGCAACGCAAGTCTGTCAGCTTGCCGGAGAAACCTGCCGGGCATCGAGCGAATCCGTCTGGTTCGTTTGGATCAAGCGCAGGACCCGCATTCGGACCAGCATGGGACCGTGCGGGTCCGCGACGCCGTGACGCGCAGGATGCTTTGCTGCACGCTGCAAACGACTCTCGGTGCAGCCGCCGTTCTGATGGAGGAGGGCGAATGCGGAACTTTCCCGATCGTACGCCACGGCGAGACTATCGGGATGATCACCGATCGCGACATCTGTGTGGGTCTGGCCGCAGCGCAATGCCTTCCGTCCGAGCTCCCGGTGGCGGACATCATGAGCGAAACGCTCTATTCCTGCCGAGAGGGGGATGACCTCTCGGACGCCCTCGAGACGATGCGCCGCCACCGCGTGCGCCGTCTTCCAGTCCTCGATCGCGAAGGCGCGCTCTGCGGGCTGCTGTCGATCGACGACGTGCTGGCCCTGGCCGGGGACGCCGGCGACGGCTCTCTCTCCGAGAGAGATGCGCTCGCCTTCTTTCAGGAGATCTGCCATCGAGCGCGGGGGCCGCGGACGCTGTCGGAGCCCGCTCCCAGACCCTAGCCCGGATTATTCATGGTCACCCGGCCGAAACCCGGACACGCCGTTGCGCCTGAACGGGATCTTCGAGAGAGGACCGTCACGGAGATCCGAACACCTAGCCCGCGACAGAGATTCTTCGCCGAGACAAGGAAGCGCGACGACGGCGATGCCGGGGCGCATCGCAGAGGAGTACTGACGCCGTGTCGGCGAAGAAGATCGGAGCGGCGGCCGGAGTCGGTCATGAATAATGCGGGCTAAACCCGCTCGAGGCGCGGAGGAATCAGCCTGCGGCGAGAGCGGTCGCCCGCCGTCCGGGGGTGGGCTTTCACCTTGCCCCGGCGACGGCGCTCGTGGTCTTCGAGCTTGCGCCGCGCGGCGTCGAACGCCTTCCGGATCGAAAGATGCACGTCCTCCTGGGCCGGCTGCAGCTCGACGGCGATTTCCTCGCCGGGCACGGTCAGACGGATCCGGACGCCGTAGAGATATCCCTTGCGGTGATGCCCGTGCGGCGACTGGATCCACACCTGGCAGTTCTGGATCTCGCCGGAGTAGCGCGCGAGGCGATCGGCCCACCGCCGGACTCGGTCTTCGACTGCTTCCGACGGGACCATGTCGAGAAAGTGGATCTGCAACACGGACTCCATCCTGTCGGACGGCGAGCCGCCCGTCATGATCCGAACGCACCACTGCCTAAGCTTTGACGCAGGCGATCGATCACACCAAGGTTCCCGGCCGGTTGATCCGTTTGAATCTTTTCGAACGCGGTCGTGGCGGTTAGCGTCGCTCCGTGACGAAAGCCTCCCGCCCGGCCGCGCCCGCGGAGCCCGAAGCCGTGTTTCGAGCCCGGGGATTGACGAAGATCTACAGGATGGGCGAGGTCGAGATCCACGCTCTGCGGGCGGTCGACCTGGACCTGTACCGAGGAGAGCTCGTCGTAATCCTCGGGCCGTCCGGGAGCGGCAAGTCGACCCTCTTGAACATCCTCGGCGGGCTCGACGCGCCCACCAGCGGATCCGTCCGCTTTTTCGACCACGACCTGACCGGGGCCGACGAGGACGAACTGACCCGTTTCCGGCGTGAGCACGTCGGCTTCGTCTTCCAGTTCTACAACCTCATTCCAAGCCTAACCGCGAAGGAGAACGTTGCGCTCGTCACGGAGATCTCGGACCACCCTCTGGACCCCGAGCAGGCGCTTCGGCTGGTCGGCCTCGCGGAGCGATTGACTCACTTCCCCGCTCAGCTCTCGGGCGGGGAGCAGCAGCGGGTCGCCATCGCGAGGGCCATCGCCAAGCACCCGGACGTCCTGCTCTGCGACGAGCCGACCGGCTCGCTCGATTTCCAGACCGGGAAGCTGGTTCTCGCCGTCCTCGAGCGCGTCAATCGCGAGATGAACACGACGACTGCCGTGATCACCCACAATGCCGTGATCGCCGGCATGGCCGACCGCGTGATCCGGATGCTCAGCGGAGGAATCCTCGACGTGGTCCGCAACGAAAAGAAACTGTCCCCCGAGGCGCTCGAGTGGTGACACGTCCATGACCGCTCTTCATCGCAAGCTCCTGCGCGACCTCTGGCACTACCGCGGACAGGCGGTGGCCGTCTCGCTCGTCGTCGCCTGCGGGGTGGCGAGCTACGTGGCGACGCGCTCCGCGTACCAATCCCTTCTGGTCTCGCAGGACGAGTACTATCGCCGCTATCGGTTCGCCGACGTTTTCGTGAACGTCAAGCGCGCTCCCGATGCCCTCGTCGGCCGCATCGCGGGAATCCCGGGGGTGACGGCCGTGGATCCGCGAGTGGTGGTCGACGTGACGCTCGACGTTCCGGGCCTGTCGGAACCGGCGACGGGCCGCATCGTCTCGGTTCCGGACGCCTCGCCTCCGCTCCTGAATCTCCTCGCGATCCGCCGCGGCCGCTCGCTCGAGGCCGGCAGCCGCGACGAGGTCGTCGTCAGCGAGGCCTTCGCCGCCGCCAACGGCCTCGCCCCCGGCGACCGGCTGGGCGCGGTCCTCAACGGGCGGTGGCAGAGGCTTCGCGTCGTCGGCATCGGCCTCTCCCCGGAGTACGTGTACGAGATCCCCGGAGCGGGCAGCATCCTCCCCGACAACAAGCGGTTCGGCGTGCTCTGGATGCGGGGGGACGCCCTGGGCAGCGCGTTCGACATGGACGGGGCCTTCAACGACTTTGTCCTGAAGCTGGCGCCCGGGGCGAGCCGCGAGAACGTCATCGCGGATCTCGACCGCCTGCTCGAGCCCTATGGCGGATTGGGTGCCTATGGGCGCGAGGACCAAATCTCCAACAGCTTTCTCTCCAACGAGCTGGGAGAGCTCCGGGCGGAGGGACGCATCGTGCCCGCGATCTTCCTGGGCGTTGCGGTGTTCTTGCTCCACATCGTGTTGACCCGCCTCGTCCACACGCAGCGCGACCAGATCGCGGTCTTCAAGGCGCTCGGTTACGCCAACGCCGCCGTGGGGCTGCACTATCTCGAGCTTGTTCTGCTGATGGTCTCCGCGGGCGCGGCTGTGGGCGTGGCGCTCGGAATCCGCCTGGGCCTCGGCCTGACGAGCGTGTACGCCGCCTACTTCCGCTTTCCGGTCCTCCACTACGAGACCGGGCGGGGCGTTCTGGCCCTGGCGGTCCTCGGCAGCTTCGGCGCGGCCGCGCTGGGCGCCCTGGGCGCCGTGCGCCAGGCCGTGTCCCTCCCGCCCGCCGAGGCCATGCGCCCGGAGGCGCCGGCGCGCTTTAAGGCCGGCTTCCTCGAGCGGCTGCGCCCGGCGCAACGCCTCTCCCCCTCGGCCCGGATCCTCGTGCGCAGCGTGGCGCGCCGCCCCGCCCGCTTCGCCCTGTCGGTCCTGGGAGTCTCGCTCGGCGTCGCGATCCTCGTCCTCGGCCGCTACTTCCTGGATGTTGTCGATGAAGTCCTCGACGTGCATTTCCGGATCGTCTCCCGCGAGCAGGCGACCGTCGGTTTCAACAACCCGCGGGGGACGCGGGCGCGATACGAGCTCGCCCGCCTGCCGGGCGTCTGGCGCTCCGAGCCTTTCCGCGCCGTGCCCGTCCGGCTGCGGTTCGAGCACCGCACCAAGAGGATCGGCCTCCTGGGCCTCGAGCCCGGCGGACAGCTGCGCCGCGTAGTCGGCCGACAGCGGCGGCGCGTCGATCTTCCGACGGAGGGCGTCGTCCTGACAGACCACCTGGCCGAGACGCTCGGCATCCGCGTTGGCGAGCTCCTGACGATCGAGGTGCTGGAGGGCGAGCGGTCGATTCGTGTCGTGCCCATGACGGCGGTCGTCGACGAGCTCGTGGGTGTGGCCGCCTACATGGATCTGTCCGCGCTTCACCGGCTGCTGCGCGAGGAGGGATCGATCTCCGGCGGCTACCTCGCCATGGATCCCGGCCGCACCGATCCACTCTACGCTTTGCTCAAGAGGACCCCGGCGGTGGCGGGCGTCTCGCTGCGCGAAGCCGCGATCGCGAGCTTTCGCGCAACGATCGCGAAGACGATGGGCGTGTTCACATCCGTGCTCGTGGGACTTGCCTGCGTGATCGCCATCGCGATCGTTTACAACAGCGCGCGGATCGCCCTCTCCGAGCGGGCGCGCGAGCTCGCGAGCCTGCGCGTGCTCGGGTTCACGCGCGGAGAGGTCTCGGCCATGCTGCTCGGCGAGCACGCTCTGATCACCCTGCTCGCCGTCCCAGCCGGCTGGGCGATCGGCTTCGGCGCCTGCGCCCTGATCTCCCGGTTCTACGATACCGACCTCATGCGCCTTCCCCTCGTCGTCTCGCCCGCGACCTACGCCTTTGCCTTCCTGACGATCGCCGCGGCGGCTGCCCTCTCGGGGCTCGTCGTCCGAAGGCGAATCGACCGCATGGACCTCGTGAGCGTCCTGAAGACGCGAGAGTGAACCGATGACCGTCGCCGCAAAGCGAATCGCGTGGATTGTCGCCGCCCTGACCGGCGCGGCTCTTCTGTTGCTCGTCGTCCGCCCTTCGCCCGTCTCCGTCGAGACGGCCCGCGCCGCGCGCGGCGCCATGCGCCTGACGGTGGACGAAGAGGGTAAGACCCGGGTGCGCGAGCGTTTCGTCCTTTCCGCGCCGGTAGCCGGTCGTCTCACCAGGATCGAGCTCCACGAAGGAGACCCGATCGAACGCGGCAGCGTCCTGGCACGCCTCGCGCCTCTTCCCCTCGACGAGCGGACACGCGCCGAAGCACGGGCGCGGCTGCTGGCGGCCACCGCCGCCGAGCGTGCCGCGCAGGCTCGCGTCCAAAGGGCGCAGGCGGCCCTCGAGCAGGCAAAGCGCTCCCACATTCGAGCCGACCAGCTCGCCGCGAAGGGAACCCTCGCGCCGGAAGAGCGGGAACTGGCGGAGCTTTCGGAACAGACTCAGGCGCGGGACCTGGAGAGCGCGCGGTTTTCCGCGCGCGCCGCGGCCTTCGAGGCGGAGGCCGCTGGCTCGGTGCTTCTCGCGGCGGAAGCTGGCAGCCAGACCGGGGCCGTGGCAGAGATCGCCCTGCGCTCCCCCGTCGCCGGCCAGGTCCTGCGCGTCCTCCAGGAGAGCGAGCGCTCCGTGGCGGCCGGCACGCCGCTGCTCGAGCTTGGCGATCCGACGAGCCTGGAAATCGTCCTCGACCTGCTGTCCTCCGACGCCGTTCAGGTGCGGCCGGGGGCCTCGATGAGCGTCGGCGGCGGCGGCCGGCAGCTTCAGGCCCGGATTCGGACCATCGAGCCGTCGGCCTTCACGAAAGTCTCGGCGCTTGGCGTCGAGGAGCAGCGAGTCAACGTAATCGCCGATTTTTCAGAGCGTCCCGACCGCCTGGGCGACGGATATCGCGTGGAGGCGAGCATCGCGGTCTGGGAGGGTGCAAACGTTCTCAAAGTACCTGGCGGCGCTCTTTTCCGGCACGGCTCGGCATGGGCGGTTTTCATCGTCGAGAACGGCCGGGCGAAGCAGCGCGACGTGGAGGTCGGCCGCCGCAATGCCTCGGAGGCGGAGATCCTCAAGGGCCTCGAGCCCGGGCAGGTCGTCGTTCTGCATCCGGGGGACAAGATCGCTGAAGGCACTCGCGTGCGCCCGGGCATGTAGAGTTTGCGGCGGGTCCGCAGAGGCGCGCCAAATGGATCCCAGCTCTTCCACGATGCACACGACGGACCTTCCGGATCTCCGCACGCTTCCCGGCCTCTCATCGGCCGAGGCCTCCGCCCAGCTCGCCGCCGAAGGGCCCAACGAGATCGCCTCCGCCCGGCGTCGAAGCCTCCTCCGACTCGCCGGCGATGTCCTGCGCGAGCCGATGATTCTCCTGCTCGTTGCCTGCGGCGCGATCTACCTCGCCCTGGGAGATCTTCGCGAAGCCTTGATCCTCTTGGGATCGGTCTTTGTCGTCATCGGCATCACGCTCTTTCAGAACCGCAGGACCGAGAGGGCGCTCGAGGCGCTGCGCGACCTGTCGAGCCCCCGCGCTCTGGTGGTTCGCGACGGGGAGCCGAAGAGGATCGCCGGCCGGGAGGTCGTGCGGGGCGACCTGATCGTCGTTTCCGAGGGCGACCGCGTCCCGGCGGATGCCGACCTTCTCTGGGAATCTCATCTCCGCTCCGACGAGTCGCTCTTGACGGGCGAGTCCGTGCCGGTCGGCAAGCGCTCGGCCAGCGGCGGCCCGGAGCCCGCGGGGCCGGACGGGCGCGTCTTTTCGGCCACGCTCGTCGTCGCGGGCCAGGGCCTGGCCCGGGTGACGGCGACCGGCGCGGGCACCGAGATCGGCAAGATCGGAAAGTCTTTGGTCGCGATCGCTTCCGAAGAGACGCCACTGCAGCGGCAGACGGGAAGGATCGTGCGATGGCTTGCCATGGCCGGAATTGCCCTCTGCGCTCTGGTGGTCCTGCTCTACGGCCGTTCGCGGGGGAACCTGCTCGACGGTCTGCTCGCCGGCCTCGCGCTCGCGATGTCCATCCTGCCGGAGGAGCTCCCCGTCGTGCTGACGATCTTTCTCGCGATCGGCGCCTGGCGCCTCTCGCGAAAGCACGTCCTGACCCGCCGGGTCCCGGCGATCGAGGCCCTCGGCGCGGCGACCGTCCTCTGCGTGGACAAGACGGGCACGTTGACCGTCAACCGGATGAGCGTGACGCGACTCCTGGCGGGCGGACGGACTCTGGACGTGGCCGGAAGCGAAACGCTCCCCGAAGAATTCCACGAGCTCGTGGAGTTCGCGGTCCTCGCCAGCCAGAGATCGCCCTTCGACCCCATGGAACAGGCGATCCGCAAGCTCGGCCTCACCACGCTCGCCCGAACCGAGCACCTCCACGCAGACTGGGAGCTTCTGCGAGAGTACCCTCTCTCGCCCGAGCTGCTCGCCGTGTCCCATGCCTGGAAGGCCCGCGAGCGGGACGACTACGTGATCGCCGCAAAGGGCGCACCGGAGGCGATCGGCGATCTCTGTCACCTCGAACCCCTCGAGGCTCGCCGGCTCTTAACATCGGTCGAAGAACTGGCAAGCGCCGGCCTGCGGGTTCTCGCGGTGGCGAAGGCCCGGTTTGGCCCGGGGGCCCTGCCGGAGGGCGCTCACGACTACCCCTTCGAGCTCGTGGGCCTCGTGGGCCTCGAGGACCCGCTGCGGGCGTCGGTTCCCGCCGCCATCCGCGACTGCAAGACGGCGGGAATTCGGGTCGTCATGATCACGGGGGACTACCCGGTCACTGCGGCGAAGATCGCCCGGGAGATCGGGTTGCCGGGTGACGGGGTGATGACGGGAGTCGAGCTCGAGGCCATCGAGGATGCCGACCTCGCGCGCCGCGCGCCCTCCGTCTCGGTCTTCGCCCGCGTCGTGCCCGAGCAGAAGCTCCGGCTCGTTCGAGCGCTCCAGGCCAACGGAGAGATCGTGGCGATGACCGGCGACGGCGTCAACGACGCTCCTGCGCTCAAAGCCGCGCACATCGGTATCGCCATGGGAGGCCGCGGCACGGACGTGGCGCGTGAGGCCGCCGCTCTCGTTCTGCTCGATGACGACTTCTCCTCGATCGTGGAAGCGATTCGCCTCGGTCGGAGGATTTTCGACAACTTGAAGAAGGTGACGGCCTATTTGCTTGCTATTCACGTGGTCATCGCCGGAATGGCGCTGGTCCCTCTGCTCCTCGGCTGGCCGCTTCTGCTGCTGCCCGTTCAGATTGTCTTCCTGGAGCTGATCATCGACCCCGCCTGCTCGATCGCCTTCGAGGCGGAACCCGCGGAGGACGACGTGATGAACAGGCCTCCGCGCAGCTCCGCGGAGCCGCTCCTGTCCCGCCGGCTCGCGGCTCTCTCCGGTCTCCAGGGAGTGGGCGCGCTCGCGGTCGCGCTCGCGGTTTTCGCCGCCATGTCAGCCCAAGGCGCCGCCGGCTCGGAGGGGCGCGCGGAGGCCTTCGCGGCGTTGATCGCCGGCAACCTCGGCCTGATCCTGACGAACCGATCCTGGTCGAAGACCATCTTCGGGACTTTTCGGGCCAGAAACCCTGCCCTTTGGCTCGTCGTCGGGGGCGCGGTGGGAACCCTCGCGCTCGTCCTCACCGTGCCGGCCCTGCGCGACGTGTTCCAGTTCGGCGACGTCCGACCCGTCCGCGTATTGCTCGCCGTGGCGGCCGGGCTTGCGAGCATCGTCTGGATCGAGATCGTCAAGCTCCGAACCCGACGCCGCCTTCCGGGGTGACGCAGGCCTCCCGACCGGAGCCTGACCGCCTCCGGATTCAAACGTCCGCGGCGCGCCGGGCCACGTTGAGCGAGCATCTCTCCACCGCAGGGCCGGCGAATGATGTAGCCGAATCATGCGAGGAGCCCGGCTTCGTCGCATCATCGTGCTCTTGGAGAGGAGGTTCATCATGCCCA
>WNGF01002431.1_pt1 | contig 55795 bp, 56 predicted proteins | sample 5400641 | NCBI WGS metagenome assembly WNGF01 (sample SAMN13153371, study PRJNA577476) | soil metagenome | isolation source: 80 cm soil or saprolite under grassland replicate 2 | place: USA:California | collected 2016-06-15
GCCCCCGGAGGTGGTCGCGGTGCTCTCCGAGCTGGAGCGTCCGGAGCTCCCGGGCCTGCGCTGGTCGCCACCGGAGCAGTGGATGGTCAAGCTGCGCCCGCTGGGCCACGTCGACGACCGGGTGGTGGCGCCGCTGCTCGACGTGCTCGGGGTCGAGCTGGAGGGTGCGCCGGCGGCCCGCTGCGTGCTCGGCCCCGCCGCCGTGCGGCGCTACTCCGGGCAGTGGCTGGGCGCGCCGGTCGCCGGACTCGACGACCTGGCCGCGGTGGTGTTCGAGGTGACCGAGGAGCTGGTCCCGGTCACCCACCCGCAGCCGTTCGTCGCCGAGGTGCCGCTCGCCCGCGGCCGCGTGCCGAAGCAGCTTGACGGCCTGCCCGTCTCGGCGCGCTGGACGGCCCGTTCGCTGGCGCTGGTCGCCGACCCCTCCTCGCCGCGCGCGGCCCGCTACGAGGACCTCGGGGTGATCCCGCTCGGCAGCTGAGCCATGGTGGCCGCCGGCGTCGGGGGGATGGGCTACGGTTGCCCGCATGGACGATCACCCGCCGACCGCCGGCATCACCGTCGCGGAGGACGGCACCGCGCGCTGCTGGTGGGCCGGGAGCGACCCGCTGTACCTGGACTACCACGACAGCGAGTGGGGCCACCCGGTCGCGGACGACCGGCGCCTGTTCGAGAAGCTCTGCCTCGAGGGCTTCCAGGCGGGACTGAGCTGGCTGACCATCCTGCGCAAGCGGGAGGGCTTCCGCACGGCGTTCGCCGGCTTCGATTTCGAGGTGGTCGCCGGCTTCGGGCCCGACGACGTCGACCGGCTGATGACCGACTCGGGCATCGTCCGCAACCTGGCCAAGATCCGGGCGACGATCAACAACGCGCGCCGCTGCAGCGAATTGATCGACGAGTTCGGCAGCCTCGGCGCCTACGCATGGCGCTTCGAGCCCGACCCCGGCTCCCGCCCTGCCGTGGTCGACCACGCCACCCTGGTGCAGATGGGCACCAGCCCCGAGTCCAAGGCGATGAGCAAGGACCTGCGCCGCCGCGGCTGGTCGTTCGTCGGCCCCACAACTGCCTATGCCTTTATGCAGGCCATGGGCCTCGTCAACGACCACCTCGAGGGATGCGACCTGCGTGCCCAGGTCGAGCTGGAGCGCGACCACTTCCCACGCCCCGCCGTCGCGCAGGGTCGACAGCGAAGCTAGCAAACGCCCCAAGCAATATGAACGGCGCAATCGACGTGGTAGCGTGGCCGCCATTCGGGACGCCGACTGGTCAAGGCGGCGCCCGGCGCCAGTCCGTCGAGGGGGCAGCGATGACCGGCGACACCCCGAACGACCACCCGGAGACGGGTGGCGAGCTGCGGGTCGAGATCGAGCCGTTCGGCCCTGAACCCGAGCAGGTCGAGCGCCTCACGCGCGAGCTGCTCGAGCACCAGGAGGTCAGGGGACTGCTGGGCGGTGCCAGCTACCGGCTGCTCAGCGTCGACCTCCACCCGCCGGCCGACAAGGGGGAGGCGCCGGAGCTTCCCGAGGCCGTCGGCGCGACCTTCTACGACTACACCAACAACCGGGCGATCTTCGTCCGCGGTCCCCTGGACGACCCGGCGCGTGCGACCGTGCGGGAGGCCGCCGCGCAACCGCTGCCGAACCGGGAGGAGTTCCAGGCCGCCGTCGAGCTGGTCGCCAGGGACGACGAGCTCGGGCCGGCGCTGCGCGACGGCGCGCTCCTGCCGTACCGGCCGATGCCGCCGCTGATCGAGGTCGAGCTCCCCCATGGGCGCGTCGAGCGGACGCTCGCGGTCGGGCTCCTACCGGCCGAGCGTGGCCGGCACCCGGGTCACCAGATCGTCGGCGCCAACATGATCACCGGATCGGTCGAGCGCTACGACGGCAACGCTCCCGCGACGGCGCGCGCGGTCGAGGCGACCTGTGGGGCGCCACCCGATGCCGGGCAGGCGACCACCTCGAAGGGCGTCGCCGGCCAGGCATGGGTCAGCGTGTTCCAGGGCGGGACGAGGTTGTGGCGCTTCCTCGCCGTGCGACCGTCGGCCTCCTCCGGCACCTGGGGCTCCGGCGTCGAGCTGCGCTACGTCGACTACCGCGACCGCCGCGTGCTCTACCAGGCGCACCTGCCCGTCCTCAACGTGCTCTACGACGGCAACGCGTGCGGTCCCTATCGCGACTGGCAGTACGAGGAGGGCATGCTCGACGCGAGCGGCACGGGCGTCGCTCCAGGGTTCCTGCTGTGCCCGTCGCCGGCCAAGACGATCCTGGACACCGGCTCCGACGTCGGCACCTTCCTCGGCGTCGCGGTCTACCTTCAGGGCCAGGAGGCCGTGCTGGTCAGCGAGATGCAGGCCGGCTGGTACCGCTACGTGAGCGAGTGGCGCCTGCACGCGGACGGGACCATCCGCCCGCGCTTCGGCTTCGACGCGACCCAGAGCTCCTGCGTCTGCGTCCGCCATCACCACCACGCCTACTGGCGCCTGGACTTCGACATCGAGACGCCCTCGGGCAACCGGGTGCGGGAGTACAACGACCCGCCGATCGTCGCCGGGACCCACTGGCACACCAAGGCGTACGAGGCCATGCGGCTGCGGGCGGCGAAGCGCCGCTGGCGGGTGGAGAACACCGCCTCAGGCAGGGGCTACACGATCGTGCCCGGCGGCAACGACGGCACCGCCTCGGGCGACGCCTACGCCAAGGGCGACCTCTGGTTCCTGCGCTACCACCCCACCGAGATCGACGACGCCCCGATCGCGGGCACCGAGATCCAGATCGACAAGTACCGCTCGCCGGTCAGCGAGCCAATCGCCGGCCAGGACGTGGTGGTCTGGTACGGCGCTCACTTCACCCACGACGTCACCGGGCCGCCGGTCGACCACATGGTCGGCCCGTCGCTCGTCCCGCACGACTGGTGAGGGTGGGCTACAGTCCGGGCGATGCGGACCTTCGCCGTCCGGCTGCTGCCGGGCCAGGACCTCAAGGGTGAGCTGATCGCGCTCACCGAGCGCGAGGGCATCCAGGCGGGCTGGGTGCTGACCTGCGTCGGCAGCCTCTCGCGGGCGGTGCTGCGGCTTGCCGGCGGCGGCGAGCACGCCACCAGGGAGGAGCCGCTGGAGATCGTCTCCCTGGTCGGGACGCTCTCCACCAGCGGCAGCCACCTGCACCTGTCGGTCGCGGACGCCCGCGGTGGGACCTTCGGCGGCCACCTGGCCGACGGCTGCGCCGTCCGCACCACCGCCGAGGTCGTGGTCGCCTCTGACACCAGCATGCGGTTCACGCGCGAGCACGACCCGGGGACCGGCTACGACGAGCTGGTGGTGCACGACAGGGCGTGAGCCGCTCAGGCGCGTTCCCTCGCCACCTGGTCGCGGGTGCCGGGGACGACCTCCTCGGCGAACCGTTCGAGCTGGCCCGGTCCCTCTGCCCAGAGGACGAAGGTGTCGAAACCGGGTCCGAGCGCCAGCGCGGTCAGCTCGTCGACCCACTGCGCCAGCGGGCCACGGAACATGCCGTCGGAGGGCCCGTCGGTGACGGCGCCGCCGACGTTGAGCACGCGCCGGATCTCACCGGGGTCGCGCCCCGCCTCGGCCGCGCCCTCGTCCAGCCGGGCCGTCATGTCGAGGACGGGCTGCAGCTCGCCACGGAACGACGGCACCCAGCCGTCGGCCACCCTGCCGGTGAGCCGCAGCGACCTGGGCCCGTAGACGCCGAGCCAGATGCCGATCGGGTGGGCAGGCACCGGTCCGGAGTGTGCCCCGGCAAGGCGGTAGTGCGTCCCCTCGAAGCGGAGGTTGCGCTCGCCGCTCCAGACCTTGCGGATCACCTCGATGGCCTCGGCCAGGGCCTGGTGCGCCTCACCGCGGCCGCGCCGCGGGCCGCCGAACGCCGCGGCCGCGTCCGGGAACCCTCCGGCGCCGAGGCCCAGCTCGACCCTGCCGCCGCTGAGCAGGTCGAGGGAGGCGGTGGCCTTGGCGAGCATCGCCGGCGGCCGCAGCTGCAGGTTGGCCACGTCGGGGAAGACCCCGACCCGCGAGGTGGTCGCGGCGACCATGCTCAGCAGCGTCAGGGTGTCGACGAAGCGCCGCTGGTAGGGGTGGTCCTGGACGGCGAGGTAGTCGAGGCCGAGCCGCTCGACCTCGCGCGCGGTTTCCAGCAGCGGGTCGGCGGCGTTGGGGACCAGGAAATAGCCGAACTTCAGCGCACGACCGAAATCGGTCATCGCGATCCGTCCTCCTCCCTCACACCCCTTGGGGCGAACGGCTCACACGGGAGGAGTATTCCCCGGCCCCGCGGCGGCCGAGGGCGTCAGAGGTGGGCGGCGCGTGGGTGGCGCTCGGGCCGGTTCAGCAGCATCCAGTAGAAGCCGAGCCGCTGGATCGCGTCGAAGAACTGGTCGATGTCGACCGGCTTGACGATGTAGCTGTTGACGCCGAGGTCGTAGGCGGCGGCCAGGTCGCGGTCCTCGGCGGAGGAGGTCAGCATCACCACCGGGGTGCGGCTGGTGCGCGGGTCGCCCTTGAGCTCGCGCAGCACGTCGATGCCGTCGACCAGGGGGAGCTTGAGGTCGAGCAGGACCACCTTGGGGTGGTCGACCAGGCGTCGGCCGGCGTAGCGGTCGGTGCAGAACATGAACTCCAGGGCCTCGGCACCGTCGCGTACCACGTGGACCTTGTTGGCCAGGTGCCCCTGTGCGAGCGCGTGCATGGCGAGGTCGACGTCGGCGGGGTTGTCCTCGACGAGCAGCACCTCGATGGCCGGGTCGTGGATCATGCGGCCTCCTTGCCGGTCGCGGTCGGCAGGCTGAGCCAGAAGGTGGCGCCACGGCCGGGCTCGCCCTGCGCCCACACCTGGCCGCCGTGGCGGGTGACGATGCGCTCGACCAGGGCGAGGCCGATGCCGGTGCCCTCGTAGTCCTCGGCGCGGTGGAGGCGCTGGAACACCTTGAACAGCTTGTCGGCGTAGCGCATGTCGAAGCCGACGCCGTTGTCCCGGACGAACATCCCCTCACGCCCGTCGTCATCGCGCGACCAGCCGACCTCGACCACGGCCGGGTCACGCTCGCGGGTGTACTTGAGCGCGTTGTCGAGCAGGTTGAGCAGCACCTGCCTGAGCAGGCGCGGGTCGCCCTCGACCTCGGGCAGCTCCCCGGCGACCAGCTCGACCTTGCGCTCGGCGTGCCTGGCGGCCAGCTCCGACCAGGCCTCGCGGACCAGCGCGCCCATGGCCACGGGCTGCGGCAGCATCGCCTGGCGTTGCAGGCGCGAGAAGGCGAGCAGGTCGTCCACCAGTTCGCCCATCTGCCTGGCGCCGTCCTGGATCCGCTGGAAATGGAGGCGGGCCGGCGCCGACAGCTCGTGGCCGTGCTCGTCCAGCAGGATGCGGGCGAAGCCGGTGATCGCGCGCAGCGGCGCGCGCAGGTCGTGGGAGACCGAGTAGGAGAAGCCCTCCAGCTCCGCGTTGGCCGCCCGCAGCGCGCGGTTGCCGGCCTCGAGCGCGGCGGTCCGCTCGGCCACGCGCTGCTCGAGCTCCTGGTTGAGCGTGCGCAGCTCGTCGTTGAGCTGCTGGATCGCCTGCTCGGCGCGGCGCCGCTCGCTGACGTCGCGGGTCACCATGACGAACCCCCGCAGCCGGCCGTCGTCGTGCCGCAGGGCGGTGAGCGCGGCGCGGGCCCAGATGCGGCTGCCGTCCTTGCGCACGCAGACGACCCCGACCTCGAGGTGACCGGCTGCCGCGGCGCGCTCGAGGATCAGCTCCGGCTCCCCGGCGGCGACGTCCTCGTCGGTGAACAGGATGCGGTAGTCGCGGCCGAGGATCTCGCGCGGCGCGTAGCCGGTGACCCGCTCGGCGCCCAGGTTCCAGCTCGCCACCCAGCCACGCGCCGCGAGCATGAAGGTCGCGTAGTCCCTGGCGCCCTCGACCAGCAGCCGGAAGCGTTCCTCCGAGGAGCGCAGCGAGGCCTCCGCCGCGCTGCGGGCGTGCTCGGCCTGCTTCTGCGAGCGCACCGTGAGGCCGATCACCAGCACCAGGAACAGCATCGTCGCCAGGATCGTCAGGGCGTGCCCGAGCTGCTCGCCGAACAGGCCGGCGCCCTCGCCGAGGCGGCGCAGCCCCTCGAAGACCGGCGGGCCGAGCAGCGCGGCCGGCAGCAGGCGGCGGGCGAGGACGCCAGCGGGTCCCGACCCGGCGAACGCGCCGGCCAGCCGTACGCCTGCCAACCTCGCTCCTTCTGCTCGACGCCTCGCTCGCGCTCGACATGGGCACCATCGGCACCGCGAGCACCTCGATTGAGCGGGGTGGCTGGCGCTCAGCGCGTCAGCAGCCCGGCGTCGACCACCAGGGCGCTGCCGGTCACCTGCCTGGCGCCGTCCGAGGCGAGGAAGAGGACCGCCTCGGCGACGTCCTGCGGCTCGATCCAGGGGACAGGCAAGAGGTTGCCGGCCGAGCGCTCGGCGATCTCACTGCACCAATCATGCCACCGGCCCGGCGCACCCCACGCCACGGGCCACGCTGCCGTCCCTACGGTCGGGCTTCGTAGACGTGGTTGAAGGGGGTCTGGGCGGCGCGGTGGAAGCTGGTGAAGCCGGCCTGGGCGGCGACCTCGCGCAGGCGGGCCTCGCCGGCCTGGGCGCCCAAGGCGAGGCCCGCCTGCTGCGACAGCGAGCTGGGCACGCACAGCAGGGTCGAGAAGCCGTAGTAGGCACGGCCGACGGGGTTGAAGTTGTCCTCGACGCAGTCCCCGGCGGCCGGTTCCACCAGCAGCCAGGTCCCGCCCGGCGCCAGCGAGGCACGCACGTGCTCGGCCGCGCCGACCGGGTCGCCCATGTCGTGCAGGCAGTCGAACATGCAGACCAGGTCGTAGCCCGAGCCGGGGAAGTCCGCGGCCGCCGCGACCTCGAAGCGCGCCAAGTCGGCCACGCCGGCGTCGCTGGCCGCCTTGCGCGCCCAGTCGACCGAGGCGCCGTGGGCGTCGAACCCGACCACCGAGGATGCCGGGTAGGCCCGCGCGAGCAGGATGGTCGACACGCCGTGGCCGCAGCCGACGTCGGCGACCCTGGCGCCGGCAAGCAGACGCTCCTCGACGCCGTCGAGCGCGGGGATCCACTGGTCGACCAGGTTGGCGGCGTAGGCCGGGCGGAAGAACCGCTCGCAGCCCTGGAAGACGTCGTCGTTGTGGTGCTGCCAGGCCATGCCGGTGCCGGCGCGGACCGCGGCGGTCACGGCCGGCTCGTCGCGGATGCTGGCGGCGGCGAGCTGGAAGGCGCCGGGCACGAACGCCGGGCTGCTCTCGTCGGCCAGCGCGAACGCCTGCTCCTCGGAGAGCCGGTAGCGGCCGGTCGCCGGCTCGTAGGTGACGTAGCCGCCGGCGGCCTGCCCGGCCAGCCACTCGGCCACGAACCGCTCAGGGGCACCCATGCGGGCCGCCAGCTCGCCGGGGGTGGCCGGCCCCAGCTCGGCGAGCTCCTTGTAGAGGCCGAGCTTGTCACCAATCACCACGTTGGCGGCGTGCACCGTCGCGCCGAGGTCGAGGACGACACGGTGCAGCAACCCGTCCAGCCTGGCTTCGTCGATCGCCATCCTAGCGCTCCCTTCCCCTGGGCCTTCACGCGCGCCGTGGCCTGGTCCGCCGGCCCTGCGACGAGGCTATGGCCGCGACCGGCGGGAGGAATCGGGAGCCGCTCCCTAGATCGGACGCGGCGGCTCCCTATCTCGGCCGGGGAAGGTGCTTAGGCGCCGGACGCCGGCGCGCTCGATCGCGCCCGCTCCTCGGCGACCCGGTCGAGCAGCCCGAGCAGCTCGCCGACGTCGATCGGCTTGGTCAGGAACGCCCGCGCCCCCGCCGCAAGCAGCGCGGTGACCAGGCCAGGCCTGGCGTCCGCGCTGAGGACCACCACCGGGATGCCTGCCGTCCTTGGGTCGGCCTGCAGCCGGCGCAGCACCTCCTCGCCAGGGATGTCGGGGAGCTGCAGGTCGAGCAGGACCAGGTCCGGGCCGTGCTCGCGGGCGAGCTCGAGGCCGAGCACCGGGCGCATGGCCGAGATCAGGCTGGCGGCCCGGCGCTGCACGATGCGCTCGACCAGCTCGAGGTTGGAGGCGTTGTCCTCGATGTAGAGCACGGTCAGCGGGGACGCCGGCTGCTCGCTGCGCTGCTCGACGGGGTGCTGCTGACGGCGCTTGCCGCGCCGCGACGGACGCTCGGCCACCGGCAGCTCGATCCAGAAGGTGCTGCCCTGGCCGACGGTGGTGGCCACGCCGAGGGAGCCGCCCATCGCGTGGGCGAGACGCTGCGAGAGGGGCAGGCCGAGGCCGGTGCCCTCGACGCCGGTCAGGCTCGCCGAGAGCCGTTCGAACGGGACGAACAGCAGGTCAACTGCCTCGTCGGGGATGCCGGGACCGGTGTCGGCCACCTCGATGCGGAAGCGCCCGTCGACGCCCGGCTCGCAGACGACGCGGACGCTGCCGCCCTCGCGGTTGTACTTGACCCCGTTGGAGAGCAGGTTCAGCAGGATCTGCTTGAGGCGCTGGCGGTCGGCGAGGACGAAGTCGTCGCACGCCGCTGTCGAGCTCCCGACCAGCAGCACGCCGTGCTGGTCGGCCAGCGGGCGCATCAGCTCGACGGCCTCGCCGATCACCTCGGCCACGGCGACCGGCTCCACCGACAGGGGCAGCCGGCCCGCCTCGATCGCCGCGATGTCCAGCACCTCGTTGATCAGCGCGAGCAGGTGCCTGGCGGCGGACAGGATGTGGCCGAGGCTCTCGCCCTGCTCGCCTTGGAGGCCGTCCATCTCGAGGAGCTGTGCGAAGCCGAGGATCGCGTTCAGCGGGGTGCGCAGCTCGTGGCTCATCCGCGAGAGGTACTCGCTCTTGGCATGGTTGGCCCGGTCGGCGACCTCCTTGGCCTGCTCGAGCGCGTGCTCGGCCTGCTTGCGCTCGGTGATGTCGCGCGCCACCAGCGAGACGCCGACCACCGCGGCCGCCCGGTCCCGCAGCGGCGCCGCGGTGAGCGCCACGCTGATGGTCGCGCCGTCGGCACGGAGGTGCTGGGTCTCCAGGCGGACGCGCTCGCCCTGGCCCACGTGCCGCAGCAGCTCGTCGAGGTCGTCGGAGCGGTCACGGGGGACCACCGTCGAGAGCGGGCGTCCGACCGCCTCGCCGGCCGAGCGGCCGTAGGTCACCTCCGCGGCCCGGTTCCAGCTCCTGACCGTGCCGGCGAGGTCGGTGCTGACGATCGCGTCGCCCGAGGCCTCGAGGACCGCGGCCAGCTCGGAGTCGCGCTCGGCGGTGCGCACCCGCTCCAGCGCCAGCTCCGCCAGGCTGCCGAGCGCCTGCAGCATCTCGTGCTCCTGACGGCCGAACAGGGGCGCGTAGGGGCTCGCCCAGACCAGCAGCGTCCCGGTCGAGAGCGCCAGTCGCGCCAGCCCAGGGACATGGGCCCCGGCTCCATGGCCGTCCACCACCGCAGGGACCAGGCCGTCGGCCAGACCAGGCGTCTCGCCGACCGACCCGACGGGTCTCCCTGCCAGGTCCACCAGCGCGGCGCCCCGCCCGCCCACCATGCTCACCACGTGCGGCAGGATGCGGTCGGCGACCTCCTCGGCCCGGCTGGCGCTCTTGAGGTCGCCCATGGCACGCCGGAGCAGCTCCTGCTCCGAGCGTCGCCAGGCGTCGCGCAGCATCGCCGGAGGAGCGAAGGCGAGGTAGAACAGCAGCGCGCTGCCGAGCGTCAGCAGCTCCGTCGCGGCCTGCAGCGACCGGGACGGCGTCGCGGGCCCGAGGCCGCTCACCACGATCACCACGCTGAGGCCGGTGGCCCCGAGGCTGAGCCCGCGCATCCGCCTGCGGGCGGCGGTGGGCTGGCCGCGACCCGCCCGCCACAGCTTCACCGCCGCGACCGTCGAGGCGACCGTCCACTCCAGCAGCAGCGCCAGCAGGTAGGCGAAGAGCCAGCGCGGCCGCGGCTCGCCCGCCGCCGGGAGCCTCGGCAGCAGCAGCGTCCACAGCAGCACCACGCCGGTGAGGCCGCCGACCAGGGCCTCGGTGCGCCGCGCCGCACGGTCGAGCGCGGCGGTGAAGCGGAACAGCAGGTAGGGGAAGAGGACCAGGACGGCCACCAGGAGCCTGGTCACCCACGCGCCCGGCTGGCCCTCCTGGTCGGCGCCGAGCGCGAGCCCCAGCAGCACCACGGCCGCCAGCGTCCCGAAGGTCAGCGCCAGCCACGCCGCCGCGGCGCCTCCCTGCCGCCGCCACTGGATGTAGCAGACGCCTGCCAGACCGACGAACAGCGCGTCGGTGAGGTATTCGAGCAGTCGGTGGAGCGCCACGCCCGTCTCCCTGGGTCTCTTCCTGGGTCGCCCCGCCGGCAGGCAGGTGTCGCCCCTCGGCATGTCGGCAGACTCGGACGCGGCATTGAGGGCGGCGGGCGCTCAAGCTCGGGGAGCGGAGCGCCGACACCAACTCGCCGTGACAGGACCCGGGCCGGCCGGAGGTGGCCAGGTCAGCCCTGTCCGGCGCGGGCCGGCTCTTCGGCCGCGTGACGGGTCCCGGTGGAGCGGCGCCCGAGGGCGAAGCCGCCGACGCCGATCCCGATCGCGCCGACCACGATGCCGACGATCGCGAGCGTCCGCGCCCCGCTGGCGTCAACCAGGCGCGGTAGTCGCCCGGAATGCCGAACTCGCCCACCTCGAACAACGGCTCGAACGACAGCGCCAGCGTCTGGCCAGGGGCGCTGTCGGTGCTGACCTCGACCTTGAGGGAGTCCCCGAGGTCGGCCACCGGCTTGTCCTTGGCATCGGCCAGCAGGACCTGGACGCTGTTCTTCTCGCCCTGGTAGGCGGGCTCGTCGCCGAACCCGACCGCGAAGTGGTACTTGCCGACCTGGCGCTCCTCGTGCGCCGAGGCGGGCGCGGCCAGCAGGGGCAGCGCCAGCGCGCCAAGGCCGATCGCGGCCACGCCGGCGGCGATCCTTCTGCGCATTCGCATCTGGACGATCTCCTCGTGTCATCGCGCCGCGCGAGCGTGGGGCCGGCGCATGCCTGTCGGACCGCCGTGCCGGGCCGCGGCCCGGCACGGCGGGACCGCTCCTGGCGCCGTCGGCGGCGGCAGGGCGGTTGACGAGGAATTCAGGCGGCGGGAGGGCCACGGATCGCTACCGGGCCGGCTGCCAGGCCACAGGCGCGGACGGCGACCACCGGCCGCGGGACGGGCAGGCGCCGCCGCGACGAAGGCGGCGGCGGGCGCAGCGCCCGGCCGACCGCCTCGGCGGCGTGGGCGAGCACCACCAGGACGGTGGCCACCGCGACCGCGACCAGGACCTGGACGGGAAGCCCCAAGAGCAGGAGCTGCTCGTGCGCCACGCTGGCGAGCGGCAACCCCGCCATGAGCCGCTCGAGCAGCTCCTGCACCAGGTAGATGCCGACCTGCAAGGCCGCAAGGCGGACCACCAGCCGCCCGAGCGGGTCCCCCGCGGCCTGGGAGGACCAGGACGCGGCGGCCTCGCGGCGCAGCCCGCGCCGGAAGTGGCCGCCGACGGTGGCGGCGGCCGAGACCGCGCCGAGCACCAGCGCGGCGGCCAGTGCCCACGACCAGTAGCCGTGGCCGCTCTCGGCCAGGACGGCCGCTCTCGCCTTGGTGTCGGGCACCGCGACCAGGTAGAGCAGCGTGTGCGCGACCGCGGCGCCTGCCGCCGCCGCACCGGCGAGCCGCAGCCGGCTCAGCCCCCGAGCGTCCATGGCCCAAGCATATGGCTCGCCCGACCCCCGGGCCAGCGACGGGCTGGCCCGGCGCGAACTTCGGCACGGGCGAACGCGACCACGGCCCACGCCTGCCACCCGCCCGTCGGTCAGGCCGGTCCCGGCGCGCTGCCGCGGCGGGAGGCGGCCTCCCGGTCGGCGGGCGGCACCGGCAGCAGCAGCTCAACGGTGGTGCCCATGCCTGGCGAGCTCGCGACCCTGCACCAGCCTCCGACCATGGCCGCCTGCTCGCGCATGCTGATGATGCCGAGGTGGTCGGGGCCGGGCTCCGCGCGGCCGATGCCTGGCAGGAAGCCGGCGCCGTCGTCGCTGATGCGCATGCGCAGGCCGCCCTCGTCGGCCTCGTCCAGCCAGATGGTGACCCGCTGGGCGCCGGCGTGGGCGGCGACGTTGGCGAGCGCCTCCTGGGCGATCCGGTAGGCGATCTCCCGCAGCTCGGCCGGGAGCTCGCGGTCGATGTGGTCTTCGACGTGCACGCGGAAGCCGGCCTGCTCGGCGACCGTCCCGGCGTACTGGCCGAGGGCGTCGGCGAGCCCGATCCTGTCGAGCGGCGGCGGCCGCAGCTCGAAGGCGAGCTGGCGCAGGCGCCCGAGGCTCTCGGTGATCGCCCCGCGCAGCCCGTCGACCAGCTCGACCTGGTCGGGACGGTCCAGGCCGGCGCGCAGCCGGTCGAGGCCGGAGGTGGCCATGCGCAGCCTCGGGTCGATGCGGCGCAGGTGGCCGGCGAGCCGCCGCCGCTCCCGCTCCTGGCGGCTGACCAGCCGACCGAGCAGCCAGCGCCGCTGCTCGTCGAGCCGGACCAGGCGCTCGTGCGCGCGCTGCCGCTCGGTCACGTCGCGCAGCACCACCACCCGACCCGTCTCGTGGCCACGCCGGTCCCGCAAGGGCGCGGTGGTCAGCTCGTGCCTGCGGTCGCCGAGCACGACCTGCCCGGACCCGTCCCCGTCGATCACGGACGGCTCCACCGCCAGCAATGCCTCGGCCTGCCTGCCGACCGCGTCGGCGGTCGGCACGCCGAGGGCGCGCTCGGCCGCCGGGTTGAGGTTCACCACCCGCCGGTAGGGGTCGAGCACCACCACGCCGTCCTGGATCGTCTCCAGTACCGAGCCGCGCACGATCGGAGCCAGGTCCAGCAGGCGGAAGCGGAAGATGCCCCACACCAGCACCGCTCCGGTCAGCACGAACAGGAACGGGGTCGGCTCGACCCGCCCGAACGGGCCCAGGTTGAGGTTGTGGACCACGTTGGCGACGCTCGGCAGCAGCACGGTGACGATCAGCAGCAGGCTCTGCCGCCAGTAGAGGCGCGACACGTGCGTGAGCGTCCAGACGAACAGCGCCGTCGAGCCCCAGATGACCAGGTCGGCGTAGACCAGGAAGGGCCAGAACAACGGCCCCACCTGGGCGATCGCGTCGGGGTCGCCGGCCTCCGACGGCGGGTAGTAGCGCACCAGGTCGTGGGTGGCCCGGTTGGCCAGCAGCACGATCGTCGCGACGGACGGGATCACCAGCGCGGTGAGGGTGTAGCGGTTCACCCAGCGGCCCCTGCCGGTGTACTGCACGATGAAGGCGAACCAGGCCGGCGGCAGCAGGCAGATGCCGAGCCACTTGGCGTCGCCCCAGAAGAGCTTGGTGGACAGCTTGCTGGCGCCGAGCTCGATGGCGTAGGCGAGCCCCCACCAGCCGGCCGCGGCCAGCACCACCGTCAGGCTTGCCCCGGCAGACGCCCGCCGGCGGCGCCAGACGTACGACGCGTAGGCGGCCACGCAGGCGCCGCCTGCCAAAGCGAGCGCGCTGAAATACCAGTGCCAGCGCACGCCGCCGCCCCTTCAAGCGGATGACCGACTTCGACTAGTGGCGAATCATATGGTATTCGGGGTGCTCAGGAAAACCGCGTCCGATTACTGGTCGGCGAGGGCGGCCAGCGTGCCTGCCAGCTCGCGCACGGCGGCGCGCAGCTCGGCGGGCCGGCGCACGGTGAAGCGCCAGCCGAGCGAGGCCAGCATCCGCGCCGCGCCGTCGAGGCGCTCGGCCCGCGCCCGCAGCAGCACTCCCCCGTCGACCTCGGCCAGCTCGGCGACGGTCGCCGGGATGCGCCGGCGCGCCTCGGCGAGGCTGGTCTCCAGCAACACCTCGACCTCGTGGGTCCACGGCACCCGGGCGAGCGAGCGGGTGACGTGCTCGACCGCGTCGAAGCCGTCGGGCACGGCGACGCGCTCGGGCCGCAGCTCGGCGGCGTCCACCCGGTCGACCCGGAAGGTGCGCGGCTCGGCGCGCCGGTGGTCGTAGGCCGCGAGGTACCAGCGTCCGGCGTGGAAGACCAGCCCGTACGGGTCGAGGTCGCGCTCGCTCTGCTCGCCCCGCCCTGACCGGTAGCGCACCCGCACGCGGCGCCGCAGCCGCGCCGCCTCGGCCAGGGTGAGCATGGTCGCCGGGGCGAGCGGCGCGACCGGGCGCCGCCCGGCGCTGGTGAAGCCCATGGTCTCCTCCAGGGCACGGGTGCGCCGCCGCAGCGCCACCGGCAGCACGCGGTAGAGCTTGGCCAGGGCGCCGTCAACCGCCGGGGCGGCGGTGGCCATGCCGAGGTGCCGCGCCGCCGTCAGGCCGAGGACGACCGCGACCGCCTCCTCGTCGGTGAGCATCAGCGGCGGCAGCTTGTAGCCGGGGCGCAGGCGGTAGCCGCCGTAGCGGCCCCGCTCGGCCTCCACCGGGTAGCCGAGGTCCTGCAGCCTGGCCGCGTAGCGCCGCACGGTGCGCTGGTCGACGCCGAGCCGCTCGGCGAGCTCAGGGCCGCCGACGCGGCCGCGGTCCTGCAGCGTCTCGAGCAGGGTGAGGACGCGGGTCGTCGGCCGTGACAGCGGGCTTCCTCCAGCGATCGGCGAAGCGTAAATCAGGACGGAAACTGTCCAGATTCTAGCCTACGCTGATCCTGGCGGGCCGACCGGCCCGCCAGGGCGAGAACAAGAAGGAGGAGCTGCCAGATGGCCACCTTCGTGCTGGTCCCGGGCGCATGGCTGGGCGGATGGGCGTGGGCAAGGGTGACGCCGCTGCTGCGGGCGGCCGGGCACGCGGTGCACCCGGTGACCCTCACCGGGCTCGGCGAGCGGGCGCACCTGGCCAACCCGCAGGTCGACCTGGAGACCCACGTCACCGACGTGGTGAACCTGATCGAGTACGAGGGGCTCGACGGGGTCGTGCTGGTGGGCCACAGTTACGCCGGGTCGGTGGTCACCGGCGTCGCCGACCGCGTCCCCGCACGCCTCGCCCAGGTGGTCTACCTGGACGGCGGGCCGCTCGCCGGCGGCAGCGCCTACCTCGACATGCTGTCGCCGGAGAACCGGCAGGAGGTGGAGCGGGCAGTGGCCGAGCAGGGCGACGGCTGGCGGCTGCCGATGCCGTCGTGGGAGGCGCTGGAGAACGACGGCGCCAGCCTCGCCGGCCTCGGCGAGCAGGAGCGGGGCCTGATGCGCTCGCGGGCGGTGGCGCAGCCGTTCGGCACCTACACCCAGCCGCTCGCCCTGCGTGACCCCGCCAGGGAGGAGCTGCCGCGTGCGCTGGTCTCCTGCAGCTTCCCGCTGGCGCAGGTGCGCGAGCTGATCGCCGCCGGCCACCCCTGGTTCGTGGAGCTCGCCGGGCCGCGCTGGCGCCTGCACGAGCTGCCCACCAGCCACTGGCCGATGCTGTCCCGCCCCGGCGACCTCGCCCGGCTGCTCGGCGAGATCGTCCCCGAGCAGGTCCGCGCGCCGTGGTGACGGGCACCAGGCGGGTGGCCGGTCAGGAGATCGGCACGCCCCAGAGCGCGAACCAGCGGGTTAGGTCGGACTCGATCGGCAGCTCGCCGCCGAGCACGGCGCGGACGTTCAGCTCGACCTCGTTGTCACGCCGTTCGCCGGGCCGTGGGGCGAACGGGTAGAAGGTCCCGCGCTTGTACAGGTAGACCAGGTGGCAGGCCGACTGCCCGCTGCCGAAGCCGAACACCGAGCAGAGGAGCTGGGGGCCGAAGCCGTGGTCCTGCAGCGTCGAGTTGACCAGGTGGACGCTGGTGACCAGGTCCTCGAGGTCGGGGTCGCCGAGCACCACCCAGCGGTAGCCGTACTTGTCGTCGGTGACCTCGAGCTTCGAGCCGGCCTCCCGCACGGCCATCGCCAGCAGCTCGGTCAGCTCCTGGCTGGTGGCGGCGAAGTCCTGGCCGGAGGCCGGCTTGAAGCAGACGGCGGCCTGCCCGGACGGGCGCAGCCCGGCCCCCGCCTCCAAGGTGATCGCCGCCGAGCTGACGGCGAACAGCGCGTCGAGGTTGGCCTGCTTCGGCTTGCTGCGGCCGAGCAGGACGTCGAACAGCTTCACAGCGGCCGTCCCAGCTCCCGCTCGAGGCGGGCGAGCTGCTCCAGCCGGCGCTCGAGGCTCGGGTGGGTGGCGAACAGCGAGGAGAAGCTGAAGCCGGGGGCGAGCGCTGGCGCGAAGAAGAACGCGTTCAGCGGCTCGGCCGCGCGCAGGTCGCGCGTTGGGATGCGGGCCATCTCCCCCGACACCTTGGTGAGCGCGGAGGCCAGCAGCGACGGGCGGCCGATCAGCACCGCGCCGGCGCGGTCGGCCGACAGCTCCCGGTAGCGGGACAGCGCCCTGGTGAGCAGGAAGCTCAGCGCGTACACGACCGCCGAGGCGAGCACCACCAGCAGGATCACGGCGCCCGTCTGGTCGCGGTTGTCGCGCCGGCCGAAGCCGCCGCCGAAGGCGCCGGCGTAGAGCGAGGAGCGGACCACGAAGCCGGCGAGGATGCCCAGGAAGCTCGCGATCGTCATCACGGCGACGTCGCGGTGGGCGACGTGGCTGAGCTCGTGGGCGAGCACCGCCTCCAGCTCCTGCTCGTTGAGGCGGCGCATGATGCCGGTGGTGGCGCACACCACCGCCGCCCGCTGGTTGCGGCCGGTGGCGAAGGCGTTGGGGATGTCGGACTTGGCGATCGCCACCTTCGGCTTGGGCATGTCGGCGAGCGCGCACAGCCGGTCGACGATCGCGTGCAGCTCGGGCGCCTCCTGCGGCGAGACCTCCCGGCCGCCGAGCGAGAACAGCGCGATGCGATCGGAGAAGAAGTACTGCACGAAGAGGAAGCCGCCCGCGATCACCAGGATGAAGATCCACGGGATCCGCAGCGCGACCAGCACCGCCACGAAGGCGACGTAGAGCAGTCCGAGCAGGAACATGGTCACCAGCATCCTGGTGGACAGTCCCGCGTCGGCGGGGTATCGGGTCCTGCTTGCCATCGTCATCAGCCCTGGTCGGGGCCCCTTCTGGTGTGGCGCTTCCTGACGCGATCAAGCATAGCCGCTGCCACGCGCGAAGATGGCCACGGCGGCCGCCCGAGCGGAGAACACTATGGGACGTGGCACGGTCCTCTGCTTGCTCAGTGGCGGATGTCCAGCGCGTAGCGCAAGGCACGATCGAGGTGGGCCCGCTCGACCTCGCCGAGGCGGCCGAGCGGCGCGGGGTCGAGCGCAGTCTGTGGGATCGTCAGCAGGCTGTCGCAGGTGATCACGCTGACGGCTGGAAGCCCCTGGGCGGGTCCGACCTCGACCTCCGAGCTGATCCCACGGATCGTCCGAGAGAGTGGGGCGCAGGTGACGGTGTGCAGCACGGAGATTGCGGCGTCACGGGTAAGGACGCAGACAGGCCGTCGACCTGCCGGCGGGCCCAGCTCCGCCCAGTACAGCTCGCCGCGGGCTACCACTCTGGGGCGGTCTCGGCGGCCAGGCGTGCGGCCGCGACGACGATGGCCGGATCCTGGGGGCGCCGCCGGTAGGCGGCGACGAGCTGCCGGTCGGACTCGACGATCTCGGCCGCGTCGAGCACGGCGAGCGCGCCGCGCCGTAGCAGTTCGGAGCGGCTCACCCCAGCCTTGGCGGCGAGCTCGTCCAGCCGGCGGACGAGATCGTCATCGAGCTGGACGAGCACTTCTCTACGAGCCATAACCATATGGTAGACCATATGGCGTAGCAGCCGTCCCGTCGAGGCGGCCGTGGAGCCCTGTGGACGACATGCGGTCGGTGCCGGCGGCCGCCGTCGGGTCACCTGCCGGCGAGGCGCTCGACCACCGGGGAGAAGCGCTCCATGTGCCGGTCGGACACCACCAGGTAGGACATGCCGAAGCGCTCGCGCCGCCGCTGCACCTGGTCGCTGATGCGGTCCACCGAGCCGATCAGGAGCGAGGGCATCCGCTCGACCAGCGGGCCGGCCGCGGCGCCCCAGCCGTTCCTGATGCCCACCTGCTCGGCGGCCTCCCGGTGGTCGTCGGCGACCATCACCCCGACCATCATGCTCAGCTCCACCTCGCCGGCGCGGTCCGCCGCGCCGGCGGCGACCCAGTCCACCTTGCGGGCGAGGGTCTCCGGCGAGCGCTCGGCCAGGTCCTCGGAGATGCTCCCGTCCGGCAGCGCCTTGGGCAGGATGCCGACGATGTCGGCCTCGCGCCCGGCGATGCCGAGCATGCGCCGACTGCCCGCGCCGACCAGGATCGGCGGACGGGGCCGCTGCAGCGGCCGCGGGAAGGTCTCGATCCCGCTCACGGAGTAGTGCTCCCCAGCGAAGCTCTCGGCCGACCCGGAGAGCAGGCTCTTGAGCAGCCGGACGGACTCCTCCAGCCGCCCGACCCGCACCGCCGGCGGGTCGAACGGGATGCCCGCCCGCCGGTACTCGTCGCTCAGCCAGCCGGCCCCGATACCGAGCTCGAAGCGGCCACCCGAGACCAGGTCGAGGGTCGCCGCCTCCTTGGCGAGCAGCACCGGATGGCGATAGTCGTTGTCGAGCACCAGGCTGCCGACCCGCAGCGTCCGGGTCGCCGCGGCCGCGGCGGTCAGCGCGACCATCGGAGCGAGCTGGTCCCCGAACGGCTCGCGCACGAAGTGGTCGCGCAACAGCAGGGTCGCATAGCCGAGCCCCTCCGCCCGCCGCGCCTCCCCCAGCAGCTCCTCAGCGGAGCGGATGCCCTCGCCCACCACACCGAACCGAAATGCTCGCCCCGCAGCGCCCATCGACCTCCCCTTCCCATCGGCCCCGGCTACACGAACCAAACGGCCAGCGGCTGGAAGATGTGAGGACGCACTGCTGGTGCGCCCGATCAGCGTCGACTTCCGCGGACGGCACAGAGCTTGCGCCCGGTCGGACCCTCGCTCGCAGCGACTGCTCTTCCTCGGAGCGAAGAGCGAGGGTCCGACCGGGCCACCACGGCGACCACATGGACTGACCGGGCCACCACGGCGACCACAGGGTCCGACCGGGCCACCACGGTGACCACCGGACAGAGAGGCAGCGGGATCAGCCCGCCTGCGGTGAGGCCGGGCGGCGCAGCAGGCGCGCGACCTCCGCGCGCCGGTGCACGAAGGTGTCCGACTCCTTGGTGGCGATCTGGTCGCGCGGCTGGCCCAGGTCGACGGCCACGTCGGCCAGCAGCCGGCCGGGCTGGCGCGACAGCACCAGGACGCGGTCGCCGAGGTAGACGCTCTCGTCGATGTCGTGGGTGACGAACAGCACCGTCATGCCGTAGCGGGCGCGCACGGCCAGCACCAGGTCCTGCAGGTCCGCGCGGGTCTGCGCGTCGACCGAGGCGAACGGCTCGTCCATCAGCAGCAGGCGCGGGCGGTAGGCCAGCGCGCGGGCGATCGCGACGCGCTGCTGCATCCCCCCGGAGAGCTGCCACGGGTAGCGGTCGGCCGCCTCCGCCAGGTCCACCGCGGCGAGGCTCTCCTCCACCCTGGCGCGGCGCTCCTGCCTGGAAAGGTCGCGCCGCGCCAGCGGGAAGTCCACGTTGGCGGCGACCCGCAGCCAGGGGAACAGCGAGCGGCTGTAGTCCTGGAACACGATCGCGATGTCGTCGGGCACCGCCCGCACGGCCTGGCCGCCGAGCAGCACCGTGCCCTGTCGCGCCGCGACCAGCCCGGCAAGGCAGCGCAGCAGGGTGGTCTTGCCGCAGCCGGACGGGCCCACGATGCAGACCAGCTCCGCCTCGGAGACCGAGAAGCTGAGCTGGTCGATCACCGAGGTGGCGGCATCGGCGCCGAAGCCGTGCCCCAGCTCGCGCACCTCGAGCAGTGCGGCGCCCCTGGCGGTGGTGGTGGCCGTGGCTATCCCTCTTCCCTCCCGCGCGCGCCGCTGTGCCAGGCCAGCGCGCGACGCTCGAAGATGAGCAGGCCGCTGTTGAGCGCGTAGCCGAGCACTCCGAGCAGGAGGATACCGGCCCACATCTGGGTGATGGCGAAGCTCCGCTGGGCCTGCACGAGCTGGAAGCCGATGCCCGCCGAGGCCGCCACCATCTCGGAGATCACCATCAGGATCAGCGAGAGCGACAGCGCCAGGCGCAGGCCGGCGAAGATCTTCGGCGCGGCGGCCGGCAGCACGATCATGGTGAGCCGCCGCAGCCGTCCGACGCGGAAGGCGCGGCCGGTGTCGATCAGGGTCGGGTCGACCGTGCGCACCCCGTCGATCGTGTTCAGCAGGATCGGCCAGACCACGCCGACGGCGATCAGGACCACCTTCATGCCCGAACCGATGCCGAGCACCACCAGGAACGGCGGTATCAGCGCCGGCGGCGGCAGCGAGCGCAGGAACTCCACCATCGGGTTGAGGTAGTCGGCGAGGTTGCGCACCAGGCCGATGGCGGCGCCGACGGCGATCCCCACCACCGCCGCCAGGAGCCAACCGGTGAGCAGCCGCTCCAGGCTCGGCAGGATGTCGCTGCGGAAGGCGGGGGTGAGGAACGCCGAGGTGGCCGGCCCGGACAGCCAGCTGCGCCGCGCCTCGGCGAGGATCTGCGTCACCGTCGGGAAGAAGATCGACCGCCTGCTCGCGGTGACGGCCTGCCAGACCAGCGCCAGCGCGAGCAGCACCAGCCAGCGGGAGGCGCCGTGGAGGCGGCTGCTCACGTCGCCTCCTGCAGCCGCGGCTGCCAGGCGAGCAGGCGCCGCTCCGCCGTCTCGAGCCCCCAGTTGAGCGCGAACCCGAGCACGCCGGTCAGCAAGGTCGCGGCGTAGACCAGGTCGGCGTTCTCCCCGCCCGAGCCCGCCTGGAGGATCCAGGTCCCGATCCCGCCGCCGGCCCCGGCGAGCAGCTCCGCACTGATCGCCAGGATCAGCGCGACCGCCGAGGCAAGCCGGATCCCGGTGGCGACGAACGGGGCGGCGCTCGGCAGGCTCACCCGCGCCAGCACGGCGAGCCTCCCGAACCCGAAGCTACGAGCCGTGTCCTTGGCCACCGGGTCGACGTCCTGGACGCCGTAGATGGTGTTGAACAGCACCGGCCAGCTCGCCGCGTACACGATCAGCGCGGTCTTCATGCGCAGGTCCTGGCCGAACAGCAGGATCGCGAGCGGGATCAGGGCGACCGACGGGATCGGCCGCAGGAACTCCACCACCGCGCGGGTCGCCTGGTAGCACAGGCGCGAGGAGCCGAGCAGCACGCCGGCTGGCACCGCGAGCACCACGGTGATCGCCATGCCGAGCGCCCACGCCTTCAGGGTGGCGCCGGCGGCCTGGAGGAACTCGGCGTCGCCGAGCAGCGACACCGCGCGGGCGGTGATGGTCGACGCGGGCGGCAGGTAGCGGGGGCTCACCAGCTCGAGCCTGGTGACGCCCTCGGCGATGGCGAAGCTGAGCGCGACCCCCGCCAGCCCCCGCGCCAGCTTGCGGGCGCGCATGCGCCTCAGCCGGCGGCCTTGGTGAAGGAGGCCACGTCCACCTTCTGCGACACCTTGCCCTCGTCCTGCATCAGGTCGGCGACCCTCTGCAGCTTGCTCGCGTCGAGGTCGGCGACGTACTCGGGCAGGGTCAGCTTGCCTGCGGCGTCAGCGGTGATCTTGGTGTAGGTCGGCAGCACCTCGGCGACCTTGGAGGAGTCGCTGTTGACGTCGGCGACCGCCTTGGCCAGCGCCCGCTGGAACGCCGCCACGGTCCGCGGGTTCTTGTCGGCGAACTGGCGCATCATCGCGTAGCCGCCGACCGGGAGCTGGTCGGTCGGTCCGGAGAACGGGTCGATGATGCTGCGGGCCTTGAGCGTGCCCTTCACCGCCGAGGTGAACGGCTCGACCACCCAGATGGCGTCGACCTGGCCGCGCTGCAGGGTCGCGCCCATGTCGGGGAAGGGGATCTCCACGTACTTGATCGACTTGGGGTCGACGCCCTTGTCCTTGAGCACCGCGCTGATCGCCACGTCGCCGATGTTCGCCAGGGTGTTGACCGCGACCTTCTTGCCCGACAGGTCGGCCGGGGACTTGATGGGCGAGCCGGGCAGGGTGAACACGCCGCTGAAGCCGGGCTTGGCGCGGTCGCCGTCGGCGACCACGGTCAGGTCGATGCCGCGGCTCTTGGCCAGGAACACCGAGACCCAGTTGGAGAACGAGACCTGCACGGTCCCGGCGACCATCGCCGGGACGATCGCGGCGCCGCCCTGGAACGACTGGAACTTCACGTCCAGCCCCTCGGCCTTGAAATAGCCCTGCTTGACGGCGAGGTAGACGGGGGCGGCGTCGACCACCGGCAGCACGCCGACGGTGAGGGTCGTGGTCTCGGGCCCGCTTCCCCCCGAGGACCCCTTGTCGTTGCCGCCGCAGGCGGCCAGCCCCACGACCAGCGCCACGGCGAGCAGCAGCGACGGAGCGCGGGAGACGAGAGCGGATGTGCTGCGCATGGCGACCCCTTCGTCGGCGATGGGCGCGAGCCGTTTGTCGGGGTTCGTCCCCCATGGCTCGGCAAGGACGCTATATACCCCGGACGGTTGCTTTGACAACCACAGCGCACGACTATAGAGCGCGTCCTCGGATGGCGTAGGGCAGGAGAGGAGAGGCGCCGTGAGCAGCGTAGCGACAGGGACGGCCAAGCCCGGGTACCGCCACTTCATCGCCGGACAGTGGGTCGACGCCGCCGACGGCGGCAGCTTCGACGACCTCAACCCCTACACCGGCGAGGTGGTCGCCACCGCAGCCGCCGGGACGCGCGAGGACGCGCGCCGCGCGGTCCAGGCCGCCGCCGAGGCGTTCCCGGCGTGGTCGCAGGTGCCGCCGGCGGAGCGGCAGCGGGTCTTCCTCAAGGCGGCGGACCTGCTGGAGCAGCGCGGCGACCAGGTCGTCGCCCTGCTGGCCGACGAGACCGGCTGCAGCTTCGGCTTCGGCATGTTCCAGCTGGGCTTCGTCGGCGGGCTGCTGCGCCAGGCGGCGGGGACGGCCTACGCGCCGATCGGCCAGGTCCTCCCGTCGGACGTGCCAGGCGCCTTCGCCATGGGGATCCGCCGGCCGGTCGGCGTGGTCGGGGCGATCGCGCCCTGGAACGCGGCGCTGATCCTCTCGGCCCGCTCGATCGCGGCGCCGCTGGTGCTCGGCAACACGGTGGTGTCCAAGCCGTCGGAGGAGTCGCCCTTCGTCGGCGGCCTGCTGTGGGGCGAGATCTTCACCGAGGCCGGGCTGCCCGACGGGGTGCTGAACATCGTCACCCACGGGCCCGGCCAGGCCGGCCCGATCGGCGACGAGCTGGTCGAGAACCCCGACGTGCGCCGCATCAACTTCACCGGCTCGACCGCCACCGGCCGCAAGCTGGCCGAGGCGGCCGGCCGCCACCTCAAGCGCATCGTCCTCGAGCTCGGCGGCTTCAACCCGCTGATCGTGCTCGCCGACGCCGACATCGAGTACGCGGTCAACGCGACGGCCTTCGGCGCCTTCCTCCACCAGGGCCAGATCTGCATGTCGGCCCGGCGCATCATCGTCGACCGGCCGATCGCCGAGGAGTTCGTGGGCCGGCTCGCGGCCAAGACCGCCGGCCTCAAGGTCGGCGACCCGAACGAGCACGACACCGTGATCGGGCCGCTGATCAACCAGCGCGCGCTCGACACCGTGGCCGGCCGCGTCGCCGACGCGGTCGCCAAGGGCGCCCGCGTGCTCGCCGGCGGCGAGCGTGAGGGCCGCTGCTTCCAGGCCACCCTGCTCGCGGACGTGCCCGCCGACAGCGAGCTGGCGCGGCTGGAGACCTTCGGCCCGGTCGCCGCCGTCGAGGTCGTCGACGGCGAGGATGCGGCGGTGCGCAGGGCCAACGACACCCCCTACGGGCTGGCGGCCGGGATCATCACCAGCGACCCCGACAGGGGCCTGGCGCTGGCCGAGCAGCTGCAGTCGGGCATCGTCCACGTCAACGACCAGCCGGTGCACGACGAGCCGCAGATGCCGTTCGGCGGTGTCAAGGACAGCGGCTGGGGCCGCTTCGGCTCGACCGCGGCGGCGGACGAGTTCACCGAGCTCCGCTGGGTAACGGTTCAGAGCGGCACCCGCCCGTTCCCGTTCTGATCACAGGGGCCCGGGGGCTCGAGTAGCGAAGCGGTAGCCCCCGGTCGACAAAGGAGGACGATGCCCGTGCGCGAGACACCGCCGTTCCGTGCGGACCACGTCGGCAGCCTCCTGCGCCCGCCGGCGCTGCTGCGGGCGCGCGAGCAGTTCGCCGCCGGCGGCACCGCGGCCGAGGAGCTGCGCGCCGCCGAGGACGACGCCATCCGTGACGTGGTCAGGATGCAGGAGGAGGTCGGGCTGCAGTCGGCCACCGACGGCGAGTTCCGCCGCACCTCCTGGCACATGGACTTCATCTACCAGCTCGGCGGGATCCACAAGGCGGACGAGAACCTCACCGTCAGGTTCCGCAACCCGCAGGGGACGCTCGAGTTCACCTCGGCCGCGCTGAAGATCGACGACAAGGTGCGGCTGAAGGAGACCATCTTCGGCGACCACTTCAGGTTCCTGCAGACACTGGTGACCACCGCCACGCCGAAGCTGACCATCCCCTCGCCGAACATGGTCCACTACCGCGGCGGCCCCGCAGCCATCGACCCGAGCGTCTACCCCGACGTCGAGGAGTTCTGGAGCGACCTCGCCACCGCCTACGCCGAGGAGGTCGCGCGGCTCGGCGAGCTCGGCTGCACCTACCTCCAGTTCGACGACACCAGCCTGGCGTACCTCAACGACCCGGCCCAGCGGGAGCTGATCACGCAGCGCGGCGACGACGCCGAGCACCTGCACCTGCGCTACATCAAGCAGATCAACCAGGCGCTGGCGCGCAAGCCGGCGGGCATGACCGTCACCACCCACATGTGCCGCGGCAACTTCCGCTCCTCGTGGGCGGCGGAAGGCGGCTACGACTTCGTCGCCGAGGCGCTCTTCGGCGAGCTCGGTGTCGACGGCTTCTTCCTCGAGTACGACGACGAGCGCTCCGGCGGCTTCGAGCCGCTGCGCTTCGTCCCCAAGGGCAAGCTGGTGGTGCTCGGCCTGGTCACCACCAAGCGGGGCGAGCTCGAGTCCAAGGACGACCTCGAGCGGCGCATCGACGCCGCCGCCAAGTTCGTCCCGCTGGAGCAGCTCTGCCTCTCGCCGCAGTGCGGCTTCTCCTCCACCGTCGAGGGCAACGTGCTCACCTACGACCAGGAGGTCGCCAAGCTGCGCCTGATCGTGGAGACCGCCAGGGAGGTCTGGGGCTGAGGAAACCTGCCTGAAGCGCGCGGGCCCGGCGCTCAGGTCCAGCGCCGCGCCTCGGCCGCCTCGTCGGCCGGGAAGAAGCTCTCGATGCGGAGCTCCTGCGCGGTGACGTCCTGTGGCGTCCCGACCGTGGTCACCATGGAGAAGTAGCTGACGGCGAGCTGGCCCTGTCCCCAACCTCGCGGGGACGATGGCCGGGTCGCCGACCCTGATCGACGGCTTCGTCCGCCTGCAGGCAAGCTCGCTGACCGGCCTGGAGCGCGAGGTGGTCGGCCTCACCGTCAGCTTCGAGAACGCCTGCACCTGGAGCATGGCCGCCCACTCCACCTTCGCCAAGATGCAGGGCGCCAGCGACGAGGTGCTGGATGCGCTGCGCTCGGGCGAGGAGCCTCCCGACGCCCGGCTGCAGGCGCTGCACGCCTTCACCCGCACGCTGCTGCGCAGCCGCGGGCACCTGGACAAGGGCGACGTCGAGGCGCTGCGGCAGGCCGGCTACACCACCGAGCAGGTGCTCGAGGTGATCGCGCAGGCCGCCTTCACCAGCATGGCGAACTGGGCGGCCAACCTGGCCGACCCGCCGGTCGACGAGCCCTTCGAGCCACAGCGGTGGGCGGCCGTGGCCTAGCGCGCCGGCCGTCCGTGGCGGCGGCCGGCCTTCCGGCCGCCGCCACGACGCCTCGACGCTGGCCCGAGCCGCCTCGGTCGCCGCTGACGCCGGTCTATCGAGCCTTGGTCACCGCTCGGCGGGTGGGCTCGGGGTGGTAAGCCAATGGACCTGGTTGCGGAGGCCGTCCTTGGCTTGGTGGAGTCGCAGGAAGTCGTCCAGCGCGGCGACCGTGCGGCCGATCGCGTCGCTGCGCCTGGGAAAGCTCCTGTCGGAGGTGAGTACCAGGCCGAAGTGCTCGTCGCCGGCCACCGCCGCGCGGCCGGTGAGGGGCACGAAGTCCTTGACGTTGTTGGTCATGATTGCCCGCTGTTCCTGCGCCATCCGCCGGAGCAGCTCCTCGTCGCCGAGTCCGACCAGGTCGGCGCGCTCGGCGACCGCCTCGACGTCGTGGTCCCGGGCGCGGAGCTGGCGGGCGATCTCAGGCGAGTAGTGCTCGTCCAGCAGCAGCCTCACGCCAGCGCCTCACCGCGGCGGCGCCAGCGTTCCTCCTCGCGCCCGGCGATCGCTCGCGAACGCTCGATCCAGTCGTCGACCTCCGCGCGGTACTCGGCGTAGTAGCGCAGGCACGCCTCGACCCGGTCGACGGGGAGTTCGAGGTAGGTGGCAGCCTGGTCCACCGAGTTGTCGTTCTGGTGGATCGTCTCGATGACGTCGGCCACGTCGAGCCGGGTGCCGAGCAGTGCTGGGCGGCGGCCGGCGGCGCCGTCCCGGAAGTAGACCAGCGGGTGCTCGTCCATCCGGAGGCCCTCTTCGATGTAGCGCTCGGCGAGGGCTGTCTGCGGCTGGCCTGCTTCACGGGCGCGGCGTCTCAGGTGCTCCAGGGTGCTCGGCAGGACCCGGAAGGCGAGCGGCTGCTTGGCGGCAGCAGAATGCGCCATCTAGTCTCTCCTACTGGGTAACGTTGTATGACGATGTTAGCAAACGTTACTTGCCCGAGCTACGCGGCAGGTCCCGACGTGCTGACGACCACCTCGAGGGTGCGGGGGCCGTGGACGCCCTCGACCCGGATCAGCTCGATGTCGCTGGTGGCGCTCGGCCCGCTGATCCAGGTCAGCGGCCTGGTCGGGTCGAGCCGCGCGACGGCCTGCGGCACGGTCGCGACCAGTTGCCCGGCGGTCACGACCACCAGGTGGTAGTCGGGCACCAGGCTGAGCGCGCGCCGGCCCTGGCCGGGGCCGGCGTCGAGCACGATCGTGCCGGTCTCGGCGACCGCAACGGCACAGCCGGTGAGCACGCCGTCGAGCTGGTCGAGATCGGCGGCAGGCAACGGCGGGTGGTCACCGACGACCTCGACGCCGTCGCCGATCTCGGCCAGCCACGCGGGTGGGAGGCCGTCGGGGACCACCACGCGGTGCGCGCCGCGCTCGGCGAGCGCGGCGGCGACCGTGCTGGCGATCTGCGCCCGTGCGCAGCGCCGCACCAGGGCGCGGTAGTCCACCAGCCGGTCGACCAGCAGGTCGAGCAGCTCCTCGGTGGCGTGCTCAGGCCCACCGTCCGCGGTGCGGTAGTCGCGCAGCGGTGGCGCGGGCGCCGGGCCGTCCCCGAGCGCTCCACGCACCCGGGCGAGGATCTCGTCGCGGGCACTCACCTGGCACCCCCGTCCTCGGACGGGCCGTCGCTCGGCTCCTGGGGCGCCTCGGAACCGTGGAAGCCACCGCTCCTCTGGCCGGGCACGCCTGGACCAGTTCCCGGCTCCCCCACGTCACCGGCAGTGTGGCTCCGCGTCCACCACTCGCGGAACGTCTCGCGGGGCGGGACGGGCAAGTCGCGCGTGTGGGTCCAGGCGGCGAGCGGCGGCGGCAGGTTCGAGATGCGGCGGCGGCCGGTGCCGAGCAGCCGGCCGGCGCGGGCGGCGCGCAGCGCCCGGCCCCAGCGGCCGGGGCGGGCCATCGCCCAGGCGGCCGAGGCGGCCAGCAGCCGCTCGGGGGTCGGCAGGCGGTGCTGCTCGCGCTTGGCCTCGACCACCCGCGAGCGCAGGTGCACCAGCATCGAGGGGATGTCGATCGCCACCGGGCAGGCGTCGAGGCAGGCGCCGCAAAGGGTCGAGGCGAACGGCAGCGACGGGTTGTCCGCCACGCCGGTGAGCTGTGGGGACAGCACCGCGCCGATGGGCCCGGGGTAGACCGAGCCGTAGGCGTGCCCGCCGGTGCGCTCGTAGACGGGGCAGACGTTGAGGCAGGCGGAGCAGCGGATGCAGCGCAGCGCGTCGCGGCCCTGCGGGTCGGCGAGCGTGGCGGTGCGGCCGTTGTCGAGCAGGACCAGGTGGAACTCCTGCGGGCCGTCGCCCGGCGTGACGCCGGTCCACATCGAGGTGTAGGGGTTCATCCGCTCGCCGGTCGACGACCGCGGCAGGAGCTGCAGGAAGACCTCCAGGTCGCGCCAGGTCGGCAGCAGCTTCTCGATGCCCATCACGGTCACCAGCACGCGCGGGAGGGTGAGGCACATGCGGCCGTTGCCCTCGGACTCGACCACCACCAGGGTGCCGGTCTCCGCCACGGCGAAGTTCGCGCCGGAGATGGCCACCTCGGCGTCGAGGAACTTGCGCCGCAGGTGCAGCCGCGCCGCCTCCGCCAGCGCGCGGGGCTCGTCGCTCAGCCCCGGCGGCGCCGGCACGCCCACCGCGGCCATCTCCCGCAGGAAGATCTCGCGGATCTCGGCACGGTTGCGGTGGATCGCCGGCACCAGGATGTGGCTCGGCGCGTCGTGGCCGAGCTGCACGATCAGCTCGGCGAGGTCGGTCTCCCAGGCGGCGATGCCCGCGTCGGCGAGCGCCTCGTTGAGGCCGATCTCCTGGGTGGCCATGGACTTGACCTTGACCACCGAGCGCGCTCCGGTAGCGCCGACGATGCCGGCGACGACGCGGTTGGCCTCGGGCGCGTCGCGCGCCCAGTGGACCACGCCGCCGCGCGCGACCACCTGCTCCTCCAGCTGCACCAGGTAGCGGTCGAGGTGGGCGAGCACCTCGTCCTTGATGGCCGCGCCGGCGGCGCGCAGCTCGGCCCAGTCGGGCAGCTCCCCCACCACCGCGGCCCGCTTGGCGCGGATGGTGGTGGTGGCCTTGCCGAGGTTGCGCCGCAGCTGCGTGTCGGCCAGCGCGGCGCGGGCCGCCTCGGGGAAGGGCCGCTCGCCGCGCAGGTGCCCGACGCCGGGCGGCGCGGTCGGCATGCCGAGGAACGTCCTGGTCATGCGGGCACCCCTGCTTCGGTGGAGGCGAGGATCTCGGCCAGGTGGACGGTGCGCACGCCGGTGCGCAGCCGGCTCAGCCCGCCGCCGATGTGCATCAGGCAGGAGCTGTCGCTGGCGCTGCACACCTCGGCGCGGGTCGACAGCACGTGGTGCAGCTTGTCGGCCAGCATGGCGGCGGAGACGTCCGGGTTCTTCAGCGAGAAGGTGCCGCCGAAGCCGCAGCACGTGGTCGCATCGGGCAGCTCGACCAGGTCGATCCCGCGCACCTCGCGGAGCAGGCGCAGCGGCCGGTCGCCCACCCGCAGCAGGCGCAGCGAGTGGCAGGTCGGGTGGTAGGTGACCCGGTGCGGGTAGTAGGCGCCGACGTCGACGACGCCGAGCACGTCGACCAGGAACTCCGACAGCTCGTGGGTGCGCGACGCCAGGTCGGCGGCGGCCGCCGCCAGGCGCTCGTCGCCGGCCTGCTCGGCCAGCCAGGCGTGCTGGTGGCGCACGGACCCGGCGCAGGAGCCGCTGGGCACCACCACCGCGTCGTAGCCGGCGAAGGCGGCGACGTGGTGGCGCACCAGCGGCAGCGCCTCGCGGGTGTAGCCGGTGTTGATGTGCGCCTGCCCGCAGCAGGTCTGCGCGAGCGGCACCTCGACCCGCTGCCCGAGCCGTTCCAGCAGCCGCACCGTCGCCTTGCCGACCTCCGGGAAGATCCCGTCGACCAGGCAGGTCACGAACAGGGCAACGCGCATGCTCAGCCCCCCGTCGTGGTCGGCTCGTGGCGGCGCACCGGCTGGGTGGCGCGCAGCAGCGCCCGCAGCGCCCCCAGGTCCCCGTCGACCGACCCGTGCGCGCGCGCCTGGACCAGGACGTTGCCGAGCGCGCTCGCCTCGACCGGCCCGGCCTCGACGGGCAGCTCGCAGGCGTCCGCGGTGAGCTGGCACAGCAGCCGGTTGCGCGCGCCGCCGCCGACCAGGGGTCGTCCGGGTCGACCAGCGGCCCGCCGCGCGGCAGCTCGCCCGCGGCGGCGAGCAGCCGGGGCAGTTCGCCGGGGAGCCCGGCGCGCCGCCACACGCGCACGGACTCCTGCAAGAGCCAGAGGCCGGTGACGTTGCGCAGGTAGCGGATGCGCCCGTCGACGCCGCCCTCGTTGGTGAAGTTGGCCGCGCGGCTCGCCTCGGTCAGCACCGGCTCGTCCAGCTCGACGCCGACCAGCGCCCAGGTGCCGCAGGAGACGTAGGCGAAGCGCTCGCCGTCGGCCGGGACGGCGACGACCGCCGAGGCGGTGTCGTGCGAGCCGACCGCGGTGAGGACCGTGGACGGCGGCAGCCCGGTCTCCGCGACCACCTCGGGCAGCAGCGGGCCGAGCACCTCGCCCGGCCGGCGCAGCGGCGGCAGCAGCTCCGGGCGGATGCCCAGCGCCTCGAGCACCACCTCGGACCAGCGCCCGCCGCGCACGTCGAGCAGCCCGGTGGTGGACGCGTTGGTCGCCTCGGCGCCGGCGTGGCCGCTGAGCCAGTAGCCGAGCAGGTCGGGGATGAGCAGCAGCGTGGCGGCCGCCTCGAGCTGGGGCGTGCCGACAGCGGCGGCGAGCTGGTAGATGGTGTTCACCGGGATGAACTGCAGCCCGGTGACGGCGTAGAGCTGCTCGGATGGGATGCGGGCGGCGACCTTCTCGACCAGCCCCTCGGTGCGGGCGTCCCGGTAGTGGTACGGGTTGCCGAGCAGCGCCCCGGAGGCGTCGAGCAGCCCGTAGTCGACGCCCCAGGAGTCCACGGCGACGCTGGTGATCCTGTCCGGGCTGGTTGGCTGCGGCGAGCCGGCCCCGGCGGCCGCCGCCCCGAGCCCGTCGAGCACCTCCCGGTACAGCCGCAGGACGTCCCAGTGCAGCCCGTCCGGGAGGCGGACCGGCACGTTGGGGAAGCGGTGCGCCTCGGTCAGCTCGCACGCCGCCGGTCCCACCCGGCCGACCATGACCCGCCCGCCGGAGGCGCCGAGGTCGACGGCGGCGTAGCTGGCAGCCTGGCTCATCGGGCACCCCATCGCGCGTCGGTGCTGACCGTCTTACGGGACCATCATCGCAGGAAGGCGGCCGCGACCCCGGCGTCGACCGGGACCAGCAGCCCGGTGGTGCGGGAGAGGTCGCCGGCGGTCAGCGCGAGCACCGCGGCCGCGACGTGCTCGGGCAAGACCTCGAGGCCGAGCAGCGTGCGCTTGGCGTAGAAGGCGCCCAGCTCCCGCTCTGGCACGCCGTAGAGGGCGGCGCGCCTGGCGCCCCAGCCCCCGGCGAAGATGCCGGAGCCCTGCACCACGGCGTCGGGGTTGACGCCGTTGACGCGGATGCCGTGCTCGCCGAGCTCGGCGGCCAGCAGGCGCACCTGGTGGGCCTGGTCGGCCTTGGCGGCGCCGTAGGCGAGGTTGTCACGGCCGGCGGCCACGGCGTTCTTGCTGACCACGTAGACGATGTCGCCGCCGAGCCCCTGCCTGGTCATGACCCGCGCCGCCTCGCGCGAGACCAGGAACGAGCCGCGCGCCATCACCTCGTGCTGCAGGTCCCAGTCGGCCGTGGTCGTCTCCAGCAGCGGCTTGGAGATCGACAGCCCGGCATTGTTGACCACCAGGTCGACCCCGCCGAAGGCGAGCGTCGCCTGGCGGAAGGCGTCGGCGACCTGGTCCTCGTCGCTCACGTCGGCGGTCAGCGCGAGCGCCACGTCACCTGGTGCCTGGGCGGCCCCGCCGAGCTCGGCGGCGACCGCCGTGGCGCCGTCGGCGTCGCGGTCGCTGACCGCGACGCAGGCGCCCTCCGCCGCCAGCCGCCTGGCGACCGCCCTGCCGATGCCCGAGCCGGCACCGGTCACCAGCGCGACCCTTCCCGCCAGCGGCCTCGGCTTCGGCCTGCGGGCGAGCTTGGCCTCCTCGAGCGCCCAGTACTCGATGCGGAACTTCTCCGACTCCGGGATCGGGGCGTAGGTGGAGACCGCCTCGGCGCCGCGCATCGCGTTGACCGCGTTGACCCAGAACTCGCCGGCCACCCGCGCGGTCTGCCGGTCGGCGCCGAAGGTGAACGTGCCCACGCCGGGCACCAGCACGATCGTGGGGTCGGCGCCGCGCATCGCCGGGCTGTCCGGGGTCGCGTGGCGGCGGTAGTAGGCCTGGTAGTCGTCGCGGTAGGCGGCGTGCAGCTCGCGCAGCCGCTCGACCACCCGCTGCAGCGGCGCGCCCGGGGGCAGGTCGAGCACCAGCGGGCGGACCTTGGTGCGCAGGAAGTGGTCGGGGCAGGAGCTGCCGAGCGCCGCCAGCGCCGGGTGCCCGGCACGGGCGAGGAAGTCGAGCACCACCTCGGCGTCGGAGTAGCAGCCGACCTGCCGCCGGTCGCTGCTGGCAAGGCCGCGCAGGACGGGGAACAGCGCGGCGGCCCGCGCGTGCCGCTCGGCCTCGGGCAGGGGCCGGTAGCCGTCGACCACCGGGCCGAAGGGCTCGGCCCTGCCCCGCTCGGCGAGGAAGCGCGCGGCGCTGCGGATGATCTCCAGCGAGCGCGCCTCGCACTCCTCGGAGGTGGCGCCCCAGGCGCTGATGCCGTGGCCGCCGAGCACCACCCCGATGACCTCTTCGCTGGCCTGCTGGATCGCGGCGACGTCGAGGCCGAGCTGGAAGCCGGGGCGGCGCCACGGGACCCACACCACCCGGCCGCCGAAGCACTCCTTGGTGAGCGCCTCGCCGTCGGCCGCGGTGGCCAGCGCGATGCACGAGTCCGGGTGGAGGTGGTCGACGTGGGGCGCGTCGACCAGGCCGTGCATGGCCGTGTCGATCGAGGGTGCCGCGCCGCCCTTGCCGTGCAGGCAGAAGTCGAACGCGGCCTGCATCTCGTCCTCCCGCTCCACCCCGGGGTAGACGTCGACCAGCGCCCTGAGCCGGTCCAGCCGCAGCACCGCCAGGCCGGCCTCGGTGAGCGTGCCCAGGTCGCCGCCCGAGCCCTTGACCCAGAGCAGCTCGGCCGCCCGGCCGGTGACCGGGTCCTCGGCGCGCGCCTTCACCGAGGCGTTGCCGCCCGCCCAGTTGGTGTTGCGCGGGTCCGACCCGAGCCGGTGGGAGCGGTCGAGCAGGGCTCTGACCTCCGGGGGGCTGGTGCCGCCCATGCTCCTACGCTCCCCAGCCGGCCTGGGTGCCGCCGACCCGCTCGGCGGCGATCCGCTCGGCGTACCCGGAGCGGGCGTAGGCGGCCATCGGGTCGGGGTCCAGCCCCATCTCCTGGCGCAGCGCGGCCAGGAGCGGCCGCACGTCGGTGTCGTAGGCGTCCATCAGCACCGCGTTGGCGCCGAGCACGTCACCGGCCCGCTGGGCTGCCTCCAGCGCCCCGGCGTCGACCAGCAGCGCCTTGGCGGTGGCCTCCTGGACGTTCATCACCGAGCGGATCTGCCCGGGGATCTTCGGCTCGATGTTGTGGCTCTGGTCGAGCATGAAGGCGATCCCCGCCGCCGGCTGGTAGCCGCCGCCTTGGACGACCTCGTGCATGATCCGGAAGAGCTGGAACGGGTCGGCCGCCCCCACCATCAGGTCGTCGTCGGCGTAGAAGCGGGAGTTGAAATCGAACCCGCCCAGCCTGCCCGCCCGCAGCAGCAGCGCCACGATGAACTCGATGTTGGTGCCGGGCGCGTGGTGGCCGGTGTCGACCACCACCAGCGCGCGCTCGCCCAGCGCCAGGCAGTGGACCAGCGCCGTCCCCCAGTCGGGCACGTCGGTCGAGTAGAACGCCGGCTCGAACAGCTTGTACTCGAGCAGCAGCCGCTGCCCCGGTCCAAGCCGCCGGTAGGTCTCGGCCAGCGCCTCCGCCAGCCGCTCCTGCCGCGCCCGGATCGAGTCCTGCCCCGGGTAGTTGGTCCCGTCGGCGAACCACAGCTTCAGGTCGCGCGACCCGCTGGCGTCCATCACGTCGACGCAGGCCAGCAGGTGGTCCAGCGCCTTGCGCCGCACCCGCGGGTCCGGGTGGCAGATGCTGCCGAGCTTGTAGTCGTCGTCCTGGAAGACGTTGGCGTTGATGGTGCCGACCGCGACGCCCTGGTCGGCGGCGTGCTTGGCGAGGTCGGCATAGTCGTCGACGGCGTCCCAGGGGATGTGCAGCGCCACGCTGGGCGCCACCCCGGTGTGCGCGTGGACCTGTGCCGCGTCGTCGAGCTTCTCGTACGGGGTGCGCGGCACCCCGGGCTGCGCGAACACCTTGAAGCGCGTCCCGGAGTTCCCGAACGCCCACGACGGCAGCTCGATCCGCTGCTGCTTCAGCGCGGCCTCGACCGCTGCGAGGTCAGTCATCGTGCACACCTGCTTCCCGTCGCCTGGCGACACGGTCCATTGTCATGGCAGGTGGAAGACCTCCTCCAGTGGCCGCATGCGCTCGTCCGGGCGCTGGCCGTCGAGCTCCTCGAACAGCTCCCCCATCTCGGCCTGCCAGCGCTGGTTCACCGCCGTCGCCTCCATCGCCGCGCGGGCCGCGGCGAAGTCCTCGCACTCCAGGTAGCCGACCAGCAGCCCGTCCTCGCGCAGGAACAGCGAGTAGTTGCGCCAGCCCGCCGCCTGGAGGGCCTCCCGCATCTCCGGCCAGACCGTGCGGTGCCGCTCCCGGTACTCGGCGAGGAGGTCCGGCCGCACCTGGAGCAGGAAGCACACTCGTCGTGTCACCAGATCACCCCGGCTGGAACGGCCCCGGGGTGCGGGTGGTGGGGCGCCACACCCCGGGGCCGTGGCTGTCAGAAGTCGAACTGGTCGATGTTGGACTTGTCGAACACCTGCGGCGGGCCGAGGAGGACCTCGCCGTCCTTGCCGACCTTCTTCTCGCCGAGCTCGCCGGCCTTGAAGGTCTCGCCGTCCTTGCCGGTGATCTGGCCGGAGGCGAGCGCCGCCGCCGCGTACGCGGCCAGGTAGCCGAGCTTGCCCGGGTCCCACAGCTCGAAGGACTCGACCGTGCCGTCCTTGACGAACTTGCGCATCTGGTTGGGCGTCCCCAGCCCGGTGAGTGCGACCTTCCCCTTGTAGGACGACTTCGACAGGTAGCGGGCGGCGGCCGAGATGCCGACGGTCGTCGGCGAGATGATCCCCTTCAGCTTCGGGTAGGCCTGCAGCAGGCCCTGGGCCTGCTGGAACGAGGTCTGGTCGTCGTCGTTGCCGTAGGCGACCTTGACCAGCTTCATGTTCTTGTACTGCGACTTGGACAGCTCGTCCTTCATGAACTTGATCCAGGTGTTCTGGTTGGTCGCGTTGGCCGTCGCCGACAGGATCGCGATGTCGCCGCTGTAGCCGATCTGCTTGCCGAGCACCTGGACCTCGCTGCGGCCGATGTCCTCGGAGGTGGCCTGGTTGACGAAGACCGTGCGCGCGTCCGGTGCGGCGTCGGAGTCGTAGGTCACCACCTTGACGCCCTGTGCCATGGCCGCCTTCAGCGCCGGCGCGATGGCGTTGGCGTCGTTGGCGGAGACGACGATCGCGTCCTGGTGCTGCTGCGCCAGCGTGTTGATGTAGGACACCTGCGAGGAGGCGCTCGCCTCCGAGGGACCGACCTCCTTGTACTCGCCGCTGAACTCGCCGATCGCCTTCTTGCCGCCGTTGTCGGAGATGGTGAAGTAGGGGTTGTTCACCTGCTTGGGCAGGAAGGCGATCTTGAGGCCCTGCTTGATCGGGGCGTTGGGGTTGGCCTGGCCGGCGGCGGCGGTGGTCGCCGAGGCGCCGCCGGAGCTCTCCTTCGTCGTCCCCCCGCAGGCGGCCAGGATGACCGCGCAGGCAGCGGCCACGGCGAGGCGTCCCACCCACCAGGGGCGCCTCGGCTGAGCTGCTCGGTGCATGGTGTGTCCTTTCTCTCGGCGCCGCGGCCGCGGCGCGACCTGGACGGGTCAGCCGGCTGGCTTCTCTTCAGGCTGTCGGGGGCGCCGCCGGTCTGGGGCGCACGGCCCTGGCCGCCGCCCTGACGGCGCTCGGGGCGACCACGCTGCCGATGAGCAGCAGCCCGGTCACCACGTTGAGGGTGTCGTTGGAGACGTCGTTGAGGATCAGCGCGTTGCGCACGCCGCCGAGCAGGAGCACCGCGGCGACCACGCCGCCGAGCGTGCCCCTGCCCCCGAAGATGGAGACGCCGCCGAGCAACACCGCGGCGACCACGGCCAGCTCCAGGCCGGTGCCGTTGTCGGCGCGGGCGCTGGCGAAGCGCAGCGTGAAGACGATCCCGGCCAGCCCGGCCACGGCGCCGCTGAGCACGTACAGGACCAGCTTGGTGCGCCTGACGCGGATCCCCGAGAAGAAGGCCGCCTCCCGGTTGGCGCCGATGGCGAACACCGAGCGGCCGAACGGCGTCACGTGCAGCAGCAGCGCGAACACCAGCGCCAGCACGGCGAACAGCGCCGTCGGGTAGGGGACGTGGGTGCCGGGCAGCGGGGTGGTGCCGTACCTCGTGTAGCTGGCCGGGAAGTCGGCCACGGCCTTGTCGCCGAGGATCACGAAGGCGAGCCCCCGGTACAGCGCCAGGGTCCCGATCGTGACCGCCAGGGAGGGGAGGCCGAGGCGGGTGACGAGGAAGCCGTTGAAGGCGCCGGCGACCGCGCCGGCGACCACCACCGCCGGGAGGATCGTCTCCAGCGGCACGCCCGCGTCCCACAGGTAGCCGATCAGGGCGCTGGCCAGCCCGAGGATCGAGGCGATCGAGAGGTCGATCTCGCCCGCGACCACGATCAGCGTGAGGGGCAGCGACAGCAGCGCGACCTCGCCGATGTCGAGGCCGAGGTAGAACAGGTTGGTGCCGCTGAGGAAGTCGGGCGAGGCCCACTGGCCGACCACCGCGACGACCACCAGCAGCAGCACCAGCGTGGTGTCCCAGCGCAGCAGCCCGGCACGGCTCACAGTGGCCTTGGCGGAATCAGCCACGGCGCACGCTCCTCTGCCTGAGCGCGGAGGCGACCCGCAGGCCGACCAGGCGGTCCAAGGCGATGGCGCCGATCAGCAGCGCGCCGTCGACCGCCTGCAACCAGAACGAGGGGACCTTGAGCACCACCAGCGCGCTGCCGATGGTCGACAGCAGCAGCGCGCCGAGGGCCGCGCCCGCCACCGAGCCGCTGCCGCCGAAGATGGCCACGCCGCCGACCACCACCGCCGCGATCACCTGCAGCTCGAAGCCCGTGCCCGCGGTGGCGTCGACGGTGCCGAAGCGGGCGGTCCAGAGCGCTCCGGCGAGTCCCGCGACGGCGCCGCTGGCGACGAACGCGGCAAGCACCCGGCGGCCGACGGGGATGCCGGCAAGCACCGCCGCATCGGGGTTGGAGCCGATCGCGTACAGCTCGCGGCCGGAGCGGAAGGAGCGCAGGGCGTAGGCCGCGACCGCCACCAGGACGACGGTGATCGCGACCAGGTAGGGCACCCCGAGGAAGCTGCCGCTGCCGAGGCCGAGCAGGCTGTCGGGCAGGTTGGCGGCGTTGATCTGGCGTCCGCCGGCCCAGGCGTAGTCGAGGCCGCGGAAGACGTAGAGGGTGCCGAGCGTCACCACCAGGCTCGGCACCCGGGCGGCGGCCGTCACGACGCCGTTGGCGGCGCCGCAGACGGCGCCGAACCCGAGCCCGGCGAGCAGCGCGACCACGACCGGGAGTCCCTGGTGGCCCGCCATCAGGTCCGCGGTCATGAACGCCGTAAGCCCCAGGACCGAGCCCACCGACAGGTCGACGTTGCGGGTGATCACCACCAGCGTCTGGCCGACCGTGAGCAGCGCGATGATGGAGGCGTTGAGCAGCAGGTCGCGGAGGCTCTGGGCGCTGACGAAGCGGGCGTTGTAGGCGGTGGTGACGGCGACCACCAGGCCGAGGACCAGCAGGATGCCCAGCTCGCGGAAGCGCAGCGCGGCGTCGACCAGGACCGCGCGCCGCAGGGCCGCCTTGGCGGCCGCGCGCTCGGCGCGCTCCACGCCGACGCTCATCCGCCGGCTCCGGTGGGCGCGTCGCTGGTGGCGGCGAACATGATCCGCTCCTCGGTGGCCTCCTCGCGCGGCAGGTCGGCGGTGAGGCGACCCTCGTGCATCACCAGCACGCGGTCGGCCATGCCGAGGATCTCCGGCAGCTCGGAGGAGATCATCAGCACCGCGACCCCGTCGGAGGCCAGGTCGGAAAGGAGGCGGTGGACCTCGGCCTTGGTAGCCACGTCGATGCCGCGGGTCGGCTCGTCGACGATCAGGACGGTCGGGCGGCGCGCCAGCCACTTGGCCAGGACCACCTTCTGCTGGTTGCCGCCCGACAGGGCGGCGACCGGGTCGCTGAGGCGCGCGTACTTCAGCCGCAGCCGCAGCGCCCAGTCGGCGGCGAGGCGGCGCTCGTCCGCGGCGCGGATGAGCACGCCGCGCCGCAGCCGCCCGAGCGACGCCAGGCTCGCGTTGCGGGCGATCGACAGGTCCATCACCAGGCCCTGCTCGCGGCGGTCCTCGGGGACGTAGCCCAGGCCGGCCGCCATCGCGGCCGTCGGTGAGGCGGCGGGGAGCCGGCGGCCCTCGACCACCACCTCGCCGGCGTCGCGGCGGTCGATGCCGAACACGGCCCTGGCGACCTCGCTGCGCCCGGCGCCGACCAGGCCGGCGAGGCCGACGATCTCGCCGTGGCGCACCTCGAAGCTGACGTCGCTGAAGACGCCCTCGCGGGTGAGCCGCCGCACCGACAGCGCGACCTCCCCGCGGGCCGCGCCCTGCTTGGGGAACATCGCGCCAAGCTCGCGGCCGACCATCCGGCGCACCAGGTCGTCCCTGGTGAGCCCGTCGAGCGGGCCGCTGAACACCTGCCGGCCGTCACGCATGACGGTCACCCGCTGGCACAGGTCGAGGACCTCGTCGAGGCGGTGGGAGACGAACAGGACCGCCGCGCCGTGCGCGCGCAGCGCCCGCGCCACCGCGAACAGCCGCTCGACCTCAGCCCCCGAGAGGGCCGCGGTCGGCTCGTCCATCACGATCACCCGGGCCTCGAAGGACAGCGCCTTGGCGATCTCGACGATCTGCTGATCGGCGAGCCTGAGGCCCCTGGCGGGGCGGGAGGGGTCGAGCGGGACGCCGAGCCGCCCCATCAGCGCCTCGACCCGGCGACGCAGCTCGCGGCCGTCGATGCGCCTGCCGGCCGCCAGCGGCTGGCGGCCCATGAAGATGTTCTCCGCGACCGAGAGGTCGGGGAAGAGGGTCGGCTCCTGGTAGATCACCGCGATGCCGGCGGCCCGCGCCTCCGCCGGGCCGCCGAGGCGGAGCTCCCGGCCGTCCAGCAAGAGCCGGCCGGCGTCCGGCCGGTACACGCCGGCGAGGAGCTTCACCAGGGTCGACTTGCCGGCGCCGTTCTCCCCCACCAGGCCGTGCGCCTCGCCGGCACGCAGCTCGATCGACCCGTCCTCGAGGGCACGGACGGAGCCGAACGACTTGGCGGCGTGCTCGAGCGCCAGCAGCGGTGCGTCGGTCGCGCCCGCCGCTGGCGACGACTGCGCTGCGTCGCCGGCCTGCGCCACCGGAGCCTCCCCGGGTTCCCCACCTGAACAAATGAATCGTTTCAGTTACCCTGGAACGACGCTAACGGCAGCCCCGCGGGGCTGTCAAGACCCAACACGGGAAGCTGTTCGACCGGACGGTTCACGCGCCTGCTCGATACGGTTCAAGATCATGGGGCCGGAGCGAGGAGAGGGAGGTGGCGGTGCGGGCACCGGGAGGCACCAAGAGCATCCGCGACGTGGCCGCCGAGGCCGGCGTGTCCGTCGGGACGGTGTCCAACGTCCTCAACCGGCCGGAGGTGGTCGCGCCCGCAACGCGCGCCCGGGTGGAGGAGGCGATCGCCGCGCTCGGGTTCGTGCGCAACGAGTCCGCCAGGCAGTTGCGGGCCGGCCGCAGCCGCACCCTCGGCCTGGTGGTGCTCGACGTCTCCAACCCGTTCTTCACCGACGTCGCCCGCGGCGTGGAGGACGCCGCCGCGGCGGCGGGGCTGGCGGTGATCCTCTGCAACAGCGACGAGAAGACCGAGCGCGAGCGCCGCTACCTCGACCTGCTCGAGGAGCACCGGGTGCACGGCATCCTGATCACCCCGGTGAAGGGCGTGAGCGAGCGGCTGCGCCAGATGCAGCGCCGCGGCACCCCGGTGGTGCTGCTCGACCGCTGGGCGTCCACCCGCAACCACTGCTCGGTCTCGGTCAACGACGTCTACGGCGGCGAGCTGGCCGTCACCCACCTGGTGGAGCGGGGCCACCGGCGGATCGCCTTCGTCGGCGGCCCGTTCAGCATCAAGCAGGTCCACGACCGTCACGAGGGAGCGACCCGCGCGCTGCTCGGGGCCGGCCTGCCGGCGTCGGCGCTGACCTCGGTGGAGACCCAGGCGCTCAACTTCTCCTCGGGACTCGCCGCCGGCGCGCAGCTCGCCGAGCTGCCGCCCGGCCGCCGGCCGACCGCCGCGTTCTGCGCCAACGACCTGCTCGCCCTCGGGCTGCTGCAGGAGATGACCCGCAGGCAGCTCCGCGTCCCCGGCGACCTCGCCATCGTCGGCTACGACGACATCGACTTCGCCGCCGCCGCGGCGGTGCCGCTGTCATCGGTGCGCCAGCCCCGCGACCAGCTCGGCCGGGCGGCCGCCGAGCTGCTCATCGAGGAGGCCGCCGAGGGCACCCGGCACGGCCACCGTCAGATCGTCTTCGAGCCGCAGCTGGTCGTGCGCGACTCCAGCGACCACGAGCCCAGAGCGTGAAACGTTCCAAGAGCGGCGCGGCGCCTGACCGTCTATTCAGTAGTTTGCCTCTGGGAAGGTGGACGCCATGATCGTTTCACGCCGCGCCTACCTGCTGGCGACGCTGCTCGGCATCGCGGCCACGGGCGCCGTCGCGGCCGTGGCGAGCAGCCCTTGGCTGTGGTGGCTCTCGATGGGCGGCCTGCTCGGCCTGCTCGGCTGGCTGCGCCCGGCCGGCGGCTACCGCTGCTGGCGCTGAGCGGCGCGCTCAGCCGCTGGCGCAGGGCGCGCACCAGATCGACGGGCATTCGGTCGCTCCTCCCCGGGCAGCTTTGTTGGGGGGAGCCTGTAACGTGGTTGGAACCGCTGCCGACTGTGGAGGCAAGGCAGCCAGACAGTGTGGGAGGACGTCATGCGTGAGGGCAGACCGAAGCGGATCATCGAGGAGCTCGTTACGCACGCTCCATGATCGGCGGCTGTCACCAGGCCGTCCGTGACCTCGACCACGTCCGCCAGGTTGTCTCGGAAACCTGCTTCTCCGCCCAGTCGTCCGGGCCGGCCCCCGGCCGGGTCGGGCTCGAGGTGGAGGCGTTTCCCTTCGAGGTCCTCACGGACGGCGCGACCGCCCGCCGCGTCCCGCTCGAACGCCTGCTCGGGACGCTCGACGAGGCGGTCGGGCCACCATTAGGGAGCCGTCGGCACGAGACCGGCGGCTCGATTGCGTTCCCGCTCGATTCGGGCGGGTCGTTGACGTTCGAGCCGGGCGGGCAGCTCGAACACTCCACCGCCCCCCGTCCCAGCCCCACCGCCGCGCTGGCCGACGTGCGGGCCGTCGCCGAGCGGCTCGCCGAGGCGCTGCTGCCCCGGCGGACCGTGCTCGCCTCCGCCGGCCTCGACGTCTGGCCTGGCGCGGACGTGCCGCAGCAGCTCACCGCGCCGCGCTACCTGGCGATGGCGGCGTACTTCGAGCGCCGCGGACCGCACGGCGCCCTGATGATGCGGCGGAGCTGCGCGCTCCAGGTCAACCTCGACCTCGGCGACGACCGCCAGCGTGCCGAGCGCTGGCTGGTCGCCAACCTGGTCAGCCCGCTGGCCTGCGCGACCTTCGCCTGCAGCCCGGGACCGGGCGCGGTGTCCACCCGCGCGCTCGCCTGGCAGGGCCTCGACCCGACCAGGACCGGCTTCCCGCGCCTGCTGGTCGACGGCTCCAGCGACGACCCCAGCGAGCAGCTCGCCGCCGCCGCGATCGACGCCGACGTGCTGCTGCTGCGCCAGGACCCGCCTCCGTGGCGGCCGGGCCGGCCCGGCTGGACCTTCGGCGACTGGCTGCGCGACGGCCATCCCGACCGCGGACGGCCCAGCGTCGACGACCTCCACTACCACCTGAGCACGATGTTCCCCGAGGTGCGGGCGCGCGGCTTCCTGGAGTTGCGGGCGGTGGACGCCCTGCCGGCCCGCTACCAGTCGGTGCCGGTGGTGCTGCTGGTCGGCCTGCTCGAAGACGCGACGGCCAGGGCGCAGGTCCTGGCAGTGGTCGGGCGCTACCGGGCCGAGCTGCCCGAGCTGTGGCGCAGGGCGGCGACGGTCGGCCTGGCCGACCCCGCCCTCTGCGCCCTCGCCGTCGAGACCTGGTCCCTAGCGCTCGCCGGCGCCCGCCGGCTGCCGCCTGGCTACCTGCCCGCCGACGACCTTCGCCGCGCCGAGTCCTTCCTCGACCGCTTCACCATGCGTGGCCGCTGCCCCGCCGACGAGCTGCGCGAGCTGCTCGAGCGGGACCCGACCGACGCGCTCGCCTGGGCCGCAGAGCCCGTACCCGTCCGCAACGCCCTGTGAGGTGGACATGCCCGCCAACCGATCCGACGCCGCCCTGCCCGACGAGATCCTGCGACAGCGGCTGGAGCGGGAGCTCGGCGCCGTCCGGGGACGCATGGGACGGCTGATCGCCCCGCTCGACGAAGTCCAGATGCACCGCCAGTACGACCGCATCATGAGCCCGCTGGTCTGGGACGTGGGGCACGTCGGCAACTTCGAGGAGCTGTGGCTGCTGCGCCAGCTCGACGGCCGGCCGGCCCACGACCCGGCGCTGGACAACGTCTACAACCCCTTCGAGAACCCCCGCTGGGTCCGGGCCGACCTGCCCATCCTGGAGCGCGACGAGGCGGTCGCCTACCTGGCCGAGGTCCGCGCCGACGCGCTGTCGGTGCTGGGGTCGATCGAGTTCGATCCCGCCCGTCCCCTGGTGGCCGGCGGCTACGTGTACCGCATGATCGTGCAGCACGAGGCACAGCACCAGGAAACGATGCTGCAGACCCTCGACCTGCGCTCGGGCGCCAGGCCCTACACGCTCGCCGCCGCGCGGCGGCAGGCGCTGCCGCGCCCGGTCGACGACGCCGAGCGCGTGGTCGTCCCCGCCGGCCCGTTCGGCATGGGCACCGACGACCGCACCGCCGCCTACGACAACGAGCGGCCGCGGCACCGCGTGGAGCTGCCCGCCTTCGCCATCGACCGCTTCCCGGTCACGGTCCGCCGCTACGCCGAGTTCGTCGCGGCGGGCGGTTACCGGCGCCCGGAGCACTGGACCGAGGCCGGCTGGGCGTGGCGCCAGGAGAGCGGCCACGAGGCGCCGCAGGGGTGGCTGCCCGACGGCTCGGGCGGCTGGCTGGTGCGGCGCTTCGAGCACCTGCTGCCGCTGGACCCACGCGAGCCGGTGCAGCACGTCTGCGCCCACGAGGCGGAGGCGTTCGCCCGCTGGGCCGGCGGCCGCCTGCCGAGCGAGGCCGAGTGGGAGAAGGCGGCGCTGTGGGACCCGGTCGCGCACCGCAGCCGCACCTACCCGTGGGGCGAGGCGCCGCCAGGCGCCGGCCGGGCCAACCTCGACATCGCCGGCTGGGGGCCGGCGCCGGTCGGCAGCTACCCGGCGGGCTGTAGCGCCTACGGCGTCGAGCAGCTCGTCGGGGACGTCTACGAGTGGACCAGCTCGCCGTTCACCGGCTACCCGGGCTACCAGACCTTCCCCTATCCCGAGTACAGCGAGGTCTTCTTCGGCCACGGCTACCAGGTCCTGCGCGGCGCCTCCTGGGCGACCTCGAGCTGGGTGGCGCGCGGCACCTTCCGCAACTGGGACTACCCGCAGCGCCGGCAGGTCTTCGCCGGCGTCCGGCTCGCGTGGGAGGTGCCCTGATGTGCCGCGTCGCCGGGTACGTCGGCCCGCCCGCGCCGCTGTCGGTCCTGCTCAGCGACCCGCCGCACTCCTTGTACCTGCAGGCCTACCGGCCGCGACTGCAGCACGAGGGAGCGGTGAACGTCGACGGCACCGGGGTGGCGTGGTGGCCGGAGGGCGAGCGCGAGCCGATCCGCTACGCCACCGCGCTGCCGCCGTGGTCCGACCCGAACCTGCTCGAGCTGGCCGCGCGGCTGCGCGGCACCGCGCAGCTCGCCGCCGTCCGCTCGGCGACGCCGGGGATGCCCTTCGGCGCCGCCACCGTCGCACCGTTCACCCACGGCCGCCTCGCCGGCGCGCACAACGGCCGGGTCGGCGGCTTCCGTGGCCCGGTCGGGCGGCGGCTGCTCGACGCCCTGCCAGACGACCTCTTCGCGGCCGCGGGCACGGTCACCGACTCGGTGGCGCTGTTCCTCACCTTCGTCCACCACCACCGCGCCCGGCCCGAGGCCGGCCTGGCGCGGGCGCTGGCCGCCACGGTGCAGGACGCCGCCAAGCTCGCGGCCGACGCCGGCGAGGACGCGACCCTCACCATGCTGGCCAGCGACGGCAACCGCATCGTCGGGGTGCGCGCCGGCGTGGCGACGCCGTCGCACGCCCTGTTCGCCTGTGACGGCGACCCCGCCCGGCCAGGCGCCGCGCTGGTCGCCTCCGAGCCGCTCGACGACGGCACCACCTGGCGGGAGGTGCCCGACCACCACCTGGTCGAGCTCACGCCAGGCCGGGCCGCCCTCCTGCCCCTCGAGATGGAGCTGAGCAGATGACCGTTGCCAGGACCCTGCCGTCGATGACCCAGCTGTCACCGCTCGCGGACTGGCGCTCGGCGCTGGCGGACGACGTCCGCGCCGGGCTGACGGCCAGGCCCAAGCGGCTGCCGCCCAAGTACTTCTACGACGCCCGCGGCTCGGAGCTGTTCGAGGACATCACCAGGCTGCCCGAGTACTACCTGACCCGCGCGGAGACGGAGATCCTGATCGACGCCGCCGACGCGATCGTGCGGCGCATCCGGCCGGTGGAGCTGGTCGAGCTGGGCTCGGGGTCGTCCCGCAAGACCCGCCTGCTGCTCGAGGCGATGCACCGTCATCGCACCGGCGGCCGCTACGCCCCGCTCGACGTCAGCGAGGACGCACTGGTCGGCGCGGCGGACGCGCTCGGCGCCGACTACGACTGGCTGCAGTTCGACGGCTTCGTCGGCGACTTCACCCGCGACCTCGGCCGGCTCCCGCGCCGGGGGCCGCGCCTGGTCGCGTTCCTCGGCTCGACCATCGGCAACTTCGCCCCGCCCGAGCGCGCCGCGCTGCTTGCGGGCCTGCGCGCCGGGCTCGCCGACGGCGACCGCTTCCTGCTCGGCATCGACCTGGTCAAGGACCGGGCCACCCTCGAGGCCGCCTACGACGACGCCGCCGGAGTCACCGCGGAGTTCAACCGCAACCTGCTGCACGTTCTCAACCGCGAGCTCGGCGCCGACTTCCCGGTCGAGGTCTTCGAGCACGTCGCCTTCTACGACGAGGGCAACGCCTGGGTCGAGATGCACCTGCGCGCCGGCCGCGCCCTCGAGGTCGCCTTCCCCGGCCTCCGCCTCGAGGTCGCCTTCGCCGCCGGCGAGCTGCTGCACACCGAGATCTCCTGCAAGTTCACCCGGCCGCAGGTCGAGCGCGAGCTCGACGCCGCCGGCCTGCTGCTCGACGCCTGGCACGAGGACGCCGAGCGGCGCTTCGCGCTCGCCCTGGCGAGCTTGCCGGCGCTGCCCTGAGCGGCGCCGGGGGCGCCGGCCGCGACGGCCGGCGCCCCTTTCACGTCCTGTCACGCGTGCGTACGATCCTGGTCCCATGGAACCGAAGACCACGCCGGCGGGCCGAGGGGCTCAGTCGAGGCAGGACGACCGGACCGACGCGCTCGCCGAGCGTCTGTTCAAGGACGCGGTGGGGGCTCTGGAGCTCTACACCGTCTACCTGGGCGAGCGGCTCGGCCTGTACCGGGCGCTCGCCGACGGCGGCGCCGCCACCTCGGCGGAGCTGGCGGCTCGCACCGGCACCGTCGAGCGCTACGTCAGGGAGTGGCTCGAGCACCATGCGGTGAGCGGGCTGCTCGAGGTCGACGACCCCAAGGCGGAGCCGGAGGCGCGCCGCTACCGCATGCCGCCCGAGCACGTCCCGGTCCTGGTCGACACGGACGACACCCGCTACCAGGCCTACAAGGGCGTCGACATCGTGCGCGCCGCCCGCCCGCTGCCGGACGTGGTGGAGGCCTTCCGCGGCGGCGGCGCCCCGCCGCCGCTGGCGTGGGAGCCGGAGGGGAGGGCGGAGTTCAACCGGGCGATCTTCCTCAACCTGCTCGGCACGGCCTGGCTGCCTGCGATCCCCGAGGTCGACCGCCGGCTGCGTGCCGCGCCGCCGGCGCGGGTGGCCGACATCGCCTGCGGCACGGGGTGGTCGAGCATCGCCATGGCGCGGGCGTACCCCGAGGTCGAGGTGGACGGCTTCGACCTCGACCCGGACGCGATCGCCGCGGCTGGTCGCAACGCCGCGGCCGAGGGCCTTGCCGACCGGGTGCGGTTCTCCGTCGACGACGCCTCCGACCCGGGCCTGTCCGGCCGCTACGACCTGGTGACGGTGTTCGAGGCCCTGCACGACATGACGCGTCCGGTCGCGGCGCTGCGGGCGGCGCGCGCCCTGCTGCACGAGGGCGGCTCGGTGGTGGTCGGCGACGAGCTGGTCGAAGACGAGTTCACCGCCCCCGCCCCTGACCTGGAGCGGTACCACTACGGCTGGAGCGTGGTCGACTGCCTGCCGAACGCCATGGGCGACCCGGACAGCGCCGCCACCGGCGCGGTGATGCGTCCCGCCACGCTGCGCCGCTACGCGCTCGAAGCCGGCTTCCGCGAGGTGGAGGTCCTCCCCATCGAGACCGGCTTCTGGCTCCTCTACCGCCTGCGCCCCTGAGGCTGACCCTTCGCAGGAGAGAGCTGGGCTGGCATCAGCCTTCCCTTCTTCCGCGCTCGCAGCTGCTCATCTATCATGTAACCATGGTTTCATCAATTGTGTCCGGCCGGCGGTGAGCCAGCCCGGGCAGCGCGGCCCCGGTCAGTGGGTGCTGCTCTCCTACCGCCTGCCCCGGGAGCCCTCGACCCCGCGGATCGGGGTGTGGCGCAAGCTGGAACGGCTGGGGGTGGCCCGGCTGGGCGACGGGCTGGTGGCGCTGCCGGCCGACGCCCGCACGCGCGAGCAGGTCGACTGGCTGGCCGAGGAGGTCGTCGAGGCCGGTGGCGCCGCCACCACCTGGCTGGCGGCCTCGGGCAGCGCGGCGCAGGAGCGCGCGGTCGCCGCGTCGATGCGCGACGCCCGCGCCGGCGAGTACCGCGCGGTGACCGAGCAGGCACGGGCCGCGATGACCTGCTCGGCGGCGGCGCGGGCGCGGACGCTGCGCCGCCTGCGTCGCGAGCTGCGCGGCATCGCCCGCCGGGACTTCTTCCCTCCTGCCGAAAGGGACGCGGCCCGGGCGGCGGTCGCCACCCTCGCGGACACCGCCATCCCTGCCAGGTCAACGCCGACGCCGGCGGTGCCGTCCGTGACCGGGGAGCCGCCATGAGGTGGGCGACGAGGGCCGGGGTGCACATCGACCGGGCCGCCTGCGCCTGGCTGATCCGCCGGCAGCTCGACGCCGAGGCCGAGTTCGTGTTCGTCGACGATCCTGACGCGGTGCCGCCGGGCGCGACGCCGTTCGACGTGCGCGGGGTGGAGCTCGGCCACCACGGCGGGGCGTGCAGCTTCGAGACGATCCTGCGGCGCTACCAGCTGACCGACCCGGTGCTGTGGAAGCTGGCCGAGCTGGTGCACGAGGCCGACCTGGACGACGAGCGCTTCGACGCCCCCGAGGCGCGCGGCCTGGACGTCGCGCTGCGCGGTCTCTCGATGGTCGTCGACGACCAGCGGGTGCTGGCGCTCACCGGCCCGCTGTTCGACGGCCTGTACGAGTACTTCCGGCGGGGCATGCTGCTCGGCCGCGAACCGGCATGACCAGCCGCGGTGGCGTGCTGGCCACGGTGCTCGCCTCCCAGGCGCTGCGGGGACTCGGCTACGGGCTGGCCGCCGTGCAGCTCGGCGCGGTGCTGCGCGGTCGGGGGCTGGACGCCCGCGGTGTCGGCCTGGTGCTGGCCGCGGTCGTTGCCGGCAGCGCCGTGGCCAGCCTGGCGCTGGGCCGCTGGGGTGACCGGCTCGGGCGCCGCCGCGCCTACGGGCTGCTGTACCTGGCGCTGGCCGCCGCCGGCGTGGTGCTCGCCGCCGGCGGGCCGCTTTGGCTGCTCGCCCTGGTCGCCCTGTCCGGTGCGCTGTCGACCGAGGTGGTGGAGTCGGGCCCGTTCACCACCCTGGAGCAGGTCGTGCTCGCCAGCACCGGCGCCGCGCAAGCCGAGGTCGTGCGCGGCTTCGGGCTCTACAACGCGGTGGCGACGCTGGCCGGCTCCGCCGGCGCCCTGCTCGGTGCCCTGCCGCCCGACCGGCGCCTGCTCGGGGGCGTGCTGGCCGTCGTGGGCGTGGCCGGCGCAATGCTCGCGGCCCGGCTCCCCGGCGGCGTCGAGGCGCCCGGGCCAGAGCCGGGCAGCCCACGGCGGCCGCTGGCGTCCTCCCGACCAACGGTGACGCGGCTGGCGGCGCTGTTCGCGGTCGACAGCCTCGCCGGCGGCTTCGTCGTCCAGGCCTACATCGCCTACTGGCTGGGCGTCCGCTACGGCGCGCCCACCAGCGTCGTCGGCGTGGTGTTCGCCGCCGTCGGGGTGCTGCAGGCCGCCTCGTTCCTCGCCGCTCCTGCCCTCGCCGCCAGGTTCGGCCTGCTCAGGACCATGGTGTTCACCCACCTGCCGTCCAACCTGCTGCTCGCCGCCGTGCCGCTGGCGCCCAGCCTGCCGCTGGCGGTCGCGCTGCTGCTGGCGCGGACCTGCCTGTCGCAGATGGACGTGCCGACCAGGCAGGCCTACGTGATGGCGCTGGTCCCAGCGCCCGAGCGGACCGCGGCGGCGGCGCTGACCAACACCGCCCGCTACCTCACCCGACCGGCCGGACCGGCACTGGCCGGGCTGCTGCAACCATTGGGACTGGCGCTCCCGTTCGTGGTCGCCGGTGCCGCCAAGAGCGCCTACGACCTGGCCCTGTGGCGCCTGTTCCGCCCCGTCGTGCTACCCGCCCAGCCCGCCACGACCACCGGAGGCACGCCATGAAGTGGGTCACCCGCGAGCGCCCCAAGACCGACCGGATCGCCTGCCCCTGGCTGATCCGCCGCTTCATCGACCCCGCCGCCGAGATCGCCTACGTGCCCGCCGACCAGGTCCTGCGCGTCGCGGCGCGTGATGGCGCCCGCTCCTTCGACGCACCCGACGCCGAGTTCGCCCACCAGGGCAACCGCTGCACCTTCGAGGTCCTCGTCGAGCAGTTCCAGCTCGACGGCGACCCCGCCCTGGCGCGGCTGGCCCGTACCGTCCATGCCGCCGACGTCGCCGCCGACCTCGACAGCGACCCGCTCGGCCCGGGTCTGCTGGCCATCGGCGAGGGCGGCCTGGCCGCCGAGGCCGACGACCAGCGGCTGCTCGAGCGCGGCAGCTTCGTCTACGACGCCCTGTACGCCTGGTGCCAGCGTCAGGTCCGCACCCACCCACCGTCGCAACCGGTCCAGGATGCGGACGGGGCGAGCTGAACTCCAGGCCGCGGGCGAGGCTCGTGCCGCCGCCGCGGTCCTGCAGCGGCTCGCGGCCGTCGACCCGCTGAACGAGCAGGCCGCTGTGGGGCTGATGCGCGCCTACGCGCTGGCCGGCCAGCGCCACCTGGCGCTCGGCGCCTACCGGCGGCTGCGGGCGCGGCTGGCCGACGAGCTCGCGGTCCCCTTCGAGGCGGCGCGGACCCGCGAGCGGCTCGCCGCGTTCGAGCCGCCCGCGGCGGCGCGCCGCCTGCGCGAGGCGGCGCGCTCGACCTACCGGCGCCTCGGCGCCGCCCGCCCTAGCTGATCCCGGCCGCCTGGCAGGCCTTCAGGTGGGAGCCGCCACAGATCTGCGCAGCCTTGAGGAAGCCGTCGGCGATCACCGTGTCCTTGATGTTGTCCTTGGTCACCACCACGGTGTCGAGCAGCACGGAGGGCACGTCCTCCTGGCCGTTGTCGACCTTGGCGGTGGCGAGCTTGTCGGCCTCGGAGCGCTTGCCGTCGACCAGGTCGACGGCCAGCTCGGCCGCGGTCGACGCGATCTTCTTGATCGGCTGGTAGACGGTCATGAGCTGCTCGCCGTCGAGGATGCGCTGGATGCCGGCGACCTCGGCGTCCTGGCCGGTCACCGGCCGGCTGGCCGGGTCGATGTTGGCGCCCTTCATGGCCGCGATCGCGCCGCTGGCCATGCCGTCGTTGGCCACGTAGACGCCGTCGAAGCCGGTCTTGCCGAGCGCGGTGATCGCCTGCTCCATCTCCCGCTGCGCCTTGTCGGGGCTCCAGTCGGGGGTGTCGAACTCCTTGCCGACCTTGACGCCGGCGGGGTCGAGCACGCTGTGCGCGCCCTTCTTGTAGGGCGGGGCGTTGGAGTCCGTGGGCGAGCCGTTGATCATCACGACCTTGGGCGACGCCTTGCCCTTGAGCGCGTCCAGCAGCGCCTTGCCCTGCTGCTGGCCGACCTTGTACGGGTCGATCGAGACGTAGTAGTCGAGGTCCGCCTTGGCGACCAGGCGGCCGTAGCTGATCACCGGGATCTGCGACTGCTTGGCGCGGGCCACGATCGAGGCCGCCGACTGCACGTCGACGGCGTCGAGCACCAGCACCTTGGCGCCGTTGGTGATCGCCGCCTCGGCCTGCTGCTGCTGCTTGGCCGCGTCCTGCTCGGCGTTGGAGTACAGCACCTCGCAGTCGGAGCAGAGCTCCTTCACCTTGGCCTCGAAGTTCGGCTTGTCCTGCTCCTCGTAGCGGGTCGTCTTGGACTCTGGCAGGAACAGCGCGATCTTCTTGGCGCCGCCCCCACCGCCCGACGTCCCCTTCTTCTCGGTGGTGGCGCAGGCCGTCGCAAGCAGCGCGACGGCCGCGAGCACGACCGCCATCCGGGTCCTCGTCCGCACCGCGGTGCCGAGCATCTCACCCCACCCCTTCCGCCGAAGCCCATGCCGCTGGGCGCGGCGCTGCCGCGCCGTCGGCCCGGTCCTTGGGCCAACGAGCGGCATCATGCCCGCCCGGTGGGCCCGCTATGCCTGTTCCAGGACGGGGCCGCGTCGGCCGGCGGCACGGACCACTGTCCGTGCCGCCGGCCGACGGCGGGGCGCTAGCGGGCGGCGGGCTGGTAGGTGAGCAGGACGTTGCCGGAGGCGAAGGGCCGAGCCTGCAGCAGCTTCAGGCTGATCCGCTCGGTCGCGGTCCTGAACAGGGAGAGGCCGTCGCCGAGCAGCACCGGGCTCACCATGATCCGCAGCTCGTCGACCAGCCCCACGCCCAGCAGGCTCACGGTCAGGTCGAAGCTGCCGAAGATGGCGATGTCCTTGCCTGGCTGCTGCTTGAGCCTGGTGAGCTCCGCGGCGACGTCGCCGCCGACGAGCCGCGAGTTCTCCCACTCGGCCTTGTCGAGGGTCCGTGAGACGACCAGCTTGGGGAGGTCGTTCATGGCCGCGGCGGTCTTCGGGTCGCCCTCCCGTGCCGCCGGGGTCGGCCAATACGACGCCATCAGCTCGTAGGTGACCCGCCCGAACAGCAGCGTGTCGACCTCGTCGAGCTGCCGCAGGGAGAACTCGTCGAACTCCTGGCCGGCCACCGGCCAGTCGAACTCCTGGTTGGGACCCACGTAGTAGCCGTCGAGGGACACCATCTCGAAGGCGAAGATCTTGCGCATCGGGACCTCCCGGTGATCGCTGCCGGCACCCGCCGTGGGCGCCGTTTCGTGTAGAGGTCGGAGACGACCCCGGGTTCTCGACATCGCCGCCGGTGTTCCCGGCGAGGCCGAGGCGCTGCACGGGCTCGGCACGACCTTGCGCGGGCTCGCCGATGACCGGCAGACCGGGGAGCCCGCCGGTCCGACAACCCGGTCCGACGGGCGTCCGGACACCCGTGACGCCGCTCGGGATGAGGCCTACAGGCGCAGCGTGGCGACCACCCCGGCGTGGTCGGACGGCCACAGCGCGGCGGGGGTGCGGTCGCCCAGCTCCTCGCCGACCACCTCCGCCGCCAGCGCCCGCACGTGGCCCGGCTGGTACAGCACGTAGTCGATGCGGTGGTCGATCAGCGAGGGCACGTTGTCGAGCAGCTCCGACTGCCCGGAGGTGAAGCCGCCCTCGGGCCCGTGCACGGCGACCCAGGCGTCGGCGTAGCCGGCGCCCTGGAACGTGCCGTAGGCGCCGGCGGCGTCGTCCGGCCTGGAGTTGAGGTCGCCGACCAGCACCACCGGGTGGCGCGACGGGGCCAGCGCCGCGGCCAGCTCGCGCGCCTGGGCGTTGCGCACGTCGGCGCTGAACGCCTCCAGGTGGGTGTTGGCGAAGCGCACCGACCGGCCGCGCAGCTTCACCTCGACCGTCGACCAACCGCGCAGCACGGTGAAGCTGAGCCCGGGGATGGCGGTCGGGATGACCAACGTGGCGGCGAAGTTGTGCGAGTCCGGGTTGCGCACCTGCGGCGCCCCGCGCCCGACCCGGGCGATGACCACGTCGTGGTCGGTGAAGCGCGCGGCGGTGGTCGCGCTGATCGGCAGCGAGCCGGTGAAGTTGGTGTTCACGGCGACCGGGCGGTACGCGAGGCCGTGGCGGGCGAGCGCGTGCAGCAGCAGGCCCAGGAAGTCGTAGCTCGGGCGCAGCTGCCCGCCGATCGGGCCGGTCTCCCACAGCGCGACCTCCTGCAGGCCGGCGAGGTCGGGCGGGTCCTGGGCGAGCAGCCTGGCGACCGCCTCGGCGCGCGAGGGGAAGTCGGTCTTGACCACGTTCGCGTACACCTGGCCGGCCCGCTGCACCAGCTGCTCCTGGCTGGTGGCGGTGAACAGCGGCGTGAAGTCGGCGCCCAGGTAGAGGTTGTAGGTGGCCACACCGAGCCGGCGCTGCGCTTGGCCGGGATGACCGTCGCCGCCCCAGGCGGCGGCCGGCACCGTGACCATCCCGATCAGGGCCGCCAGCAGCACGGCGCCGAAGCGCGCCCGCCAGCCGACAGCCGTCCGTGCCCGCCACCCGACCGCGCGCATCGCGTGCTCCTGTGCACCGGCGTCCTCTTCGGCGGGATCAGACCATGCGCACCCGTCTCGGCGCCAGCGCCGCGTTCGTGCCGGTACGGCCGCTCGCGCAATTGCTTCGACCGGCGGCCGCGCCCGTGCCATGGTGGCGGTCATGACCGACCGCGCGCGCCGGGAGGCGATCACCACCCTGTACAGCGGGCATGGGTGGCCCGCGGACGGGACCGCGCTGCTGGACCGGAGCCTGGAGCCGCGCTCGCCCCAGATGCTGCTGGAGGTGGCCGCCTCGCTCGGGCTGGGCGCCGGCCAGCTGGTGCTGGACGCCGGCTGCCGGGAGGCGAGCAACGCGATCGAGCTGGCGCGGCGCTTCGGCTGCCGGGTGGTCGGCGTCGACCTGGTCGGCGCCTGGCTGCCGATGGGGCGGGACGACGCCGCCGCGGCCGGCCTCGCCGACCGGGTCACGATGGTGCAGGGCGACCTGGAGGCGCTGCCGCTCGCCGACGGCTCCTGCGACCTGGTGTGGTGCAGGGACGTGCTGTCGTGCGTCGGCGACTGCGAGCGGGCCATGGCCGAGTGCGCGCGGGTGCTGCGGCCGGGCGGCGGCATGGTGCTGTACGCGGTGTTCGGTACCGAGGAGCTGGCGGCGCACGAGCGTGCCAGGCTGCTCGGCCGCCTCGACCACTCGGCGGCGGGCATGGACCGGCCGACGGTGGAGGCGGCGATCGCTGCCGCCGGCTTCGAGGTGGTACGGCGCGACCGCATCGGCAGCGAGTGGTTCGAGTACCGGCTGGAGCACGACCCGGCCTTCATGACCGACGACCTGCTGCACGTCGCCCGGCTGCTCCGTGCCCGCGACCGCTTCGAGCCGGCGCTCGGGCCGGCCTGGTACGAGCGCGCGCTCGGCTTCGACCAGTGGAGCCTCTACGTCGTCTTGGGCAAGCTCGACCCGACGGTGTGCGCGCTGGTGCGGCGCTGACGCCGGGGATCAGCCGAGCGACGCCCAGAAGCGCTCGAGCACGGCGGCGCCCCGCGCCGGGTCCTGCAACATCCACCAGTGGCCCAGGCCGTCCAGCTCGGCCACCTCGGCGCCGGCCCTGCCGGCGGCGCTGCGAGCCCGTGCGGGTGCCAGGAACGGGTCCTCCGACGGCAGCAGCACCAGGCCGGGGACTGGCACGTCGTGGAACTCCGGCGACCATTCGCGACCCACGTCGACCGCCGAGCGGTACAGCGCCAGGATGCAGTCGGCCATGGTCCGGTCCGCGGCGCTCATCGCGAGCGCCCGGTCGCGGGGGACGCCGAACTGCTCGAAGAGGCCGGCCCGCTGCTCGACCGGCTGGGCGAGCTGCTGCTCGAAGAAGGCCTCGCCGGCGCCTGGCGTCTGCCAGATCCTGGCGACCTCGTGCCACCTGAACTCGCCGTCGGCGATCCCGGCCGCGTCGCTGACCCAGGAGCGGACCAGGTCCGGACGGACGCTGACCAGCCGCACGGCGAAGCCGCCGCCCCAGTCGTGGCCGACCAGGTCGACGGGGCCGCCCGCACGGATTCGTTCCAGCTCCCCGACGAGCCAGTCGACGTACTCCTCCTTGGTGGCGCCGAACCCGTCGGGCCTCCGGCAGCCGAAGCCTGGCAGCTGCAGGGCGGCGACGTCGTCACGGTCGAGGTGGGAGCGGAGCGGGTCCCAGACCGCCGGCGTCTCGGGAACCCCGTGAACCAGCACGAGGGTCATCGGCGCTGCACCTCCAACTGGTCGCCACGGGCAAACCCGGGCAGCCTGGCACGCCTGCCGATGCCGGACAAGCCCCCGCAGCGGTCCCTACTGCTCCGAGCGCGCCGGTGGCCCGCCCATCGTCCGCAGCATCGCCGGCCCGCCGGTGCGGGCGAAGCGCACCAGCAGCACCGCGGCGACGGCCAGAAAGACGAGGTTGAGGATGGTGGTGTAGTTCCAGGTGACGCTGGCCTCGAGGACCTTGGCGGCGCGCTCGCCCGGGACCAGTCCCACCGCGCCGAAGACCAGCTCGACCACCAGGCCGGCAGCGACCATGGTGGCGTAGAAGGTGGCCAGCAGGAAGGCGGCCATGCGCCAGCCGTAGTAGCGGCGGTAGATGTCGAGCACCGGCAGGACGATCAGGTCGGCGAAGATGAACGCCACCACCCCGCCGAAGCTGATGCCACCGTTCCACAGCACCGCGGCCAGCGGCACGTTGCCGATCGAGCAGACGAACGAGACCACCGCCACCAGCGGGCCGACCAGCGGCCCCCAGAGCTTGGCGAGCAGCGGGTGGCCGGCGAGGAAGAAGCCCTGCCAGAACCCCTCGGGGACCCAGGCGGCGAGCGCGCCGGCGACCAGCAGGCCGATGGCGACGTCGACCCAGACCGAGGCCCAGTCCATCACGAAGTACTGGCTGGTGGCGGTGAACCCTTCCGGGGAGCGCAGCCGCGACCAGAGCGAGCCACCGGCGACGGCCATGTCCATACCGGCGTGGCCTTCCATGCGCCCGGCGACGCCGCGTTCGGCCTGGCGGCGGGCCGCGGCGACCAGCCGGGGCCGCAGCGTGGCGCGGAACACCAGCGCGAGCAGCACGATCATCAGCGGCCCGCCGACGAACTCGGCCACGGTGAACTGCCAGCCGACCAGCACCGCGAGGATGA
>WNGF01000515.1_pt1 | contig 55788 bp, 42 predicted proteins | sample 5400641 | NCBI WGS metagenome assembly WNGF01 (sample SAMN13153371, study PRJNA577476) | soil metagenome | isolation source: 80 cm soil or saprolite under grassland replicate 2 | place: USA:California | collected 2016-06-15
TGAGGCGACGAAACCCGGCGATGATCACCGCGTCCGGCAGCCGGGCGAAGGCGGGCCGGGGTCGCCGGGCGATCCCCGGGTCACCGCCGCACCCTCGGGGCCGTTCCCCGGCTCGGCAACCCCGACCGCCCAACCCGCCATCCGCCATCCGCCATCCGCCATGAGGTGATCGTCGCCGCCAAACGACGCCTGGCCGCGACGAAACCCGGCGATGATCACCGCGTCGGGGGCGGCGGGGGATCGTCGGGGGCGGCGTCGGGGGCGGCGTCGGCGGGCGGCGTCGGGGGATCGCGGCCCCCGATAATCGGCGGTCGGGACGGCCGGTGTCTTGCCTGCGCCGCGGCCGAGTACGCAGAATCGGGCATGGCCACCGTGGAGATCGGCAGTGGGTGCTCGGGCTCCCCCCAGCACAGCTCGAACCTGAACAACACCTACGACGTGCCGTGGACGGTGTTCCTGCACGAAGGCAGCGTCTGCGTCCGGTTCCAGAACCCGGGTTCCACCCACGCGAGCGTGAACACCTGGGTGGAGGACACGGCGGGCAACGGACCCCTTTCAGACACCGGGTTCTCGGTGCAGGTGCCGCCCGGCGGCGAGACCTCGGTGGTCTTCTCGGACTTCGGGACCCAGGCCGACCAGACGACGCCGATCTCCGAATGCATCCTGCACACCGTGGTGCACAACGACGACTCGGAGAACACCGGCGTCGAGCTCTACCACGAGGTCTACTGACCAGGCTGCACCCCCCGTGCCGCCGGTCCGCCCACCGCTGGAGAGTCCTCCGCGGTAGCTCGCAGGCGGAGTTCACCTTCCTCCGCCACCCACGCCGGCCCGACCTCGCCGTCACAGTGGCGGCCACGCTGCTGGAGAACGTCGGCTACCGCCAGTTGCACGCGTGATGGCGGCTGCGCGGCCTCGTCGCGGCGCTGCGGGGGTACCGGACCCGGGTACGGCGCCCAGGCGCGCACCGGACTCGGCCCGCCGCCGATGACCTGACCCGGGCTTGCCGGCCAGATGGCGATGTCTGCCCCGATGGTCCATACCGCGAACCGGCACCGGCCGGGCCCGGCGACCAAGGTCGTCGAGCGGCTTCCGTCGAGCGGCTCCCGTTCGACCGGCTCCGTCGAACGCCTCCGTCGAGCGGCTCCCGTTCGAACGCCTCCGTCGAACGCCTCCGTCGAGCGGCTCCGCGAATCACCGGCCCGCCAAGCCCGTGTTTGTCGGAGGCTACCTCTAATGTCCCTGGCGATGCTCAACATGATCCCGTGGGCAGCGGTCCGGACGGCAGGGAATGGCGTGAGCGTGAGTGAGCCCGAGGCGGTCGTGGAGGCGTCGCGCCGCGACCTCTACCGCTACGTGACCGCGGAGAACTCCCGCGAGTACTTCGCGATAATGCGGTTGTTCACGCAAACGCTGCTTACCGACCTGTCCGCATCCGAGACCGCGGCGCTGCTGACCGAATCCGGCATCGTGCTGTCCGTCGACGACGTCGAGGCGCGCTGCCGGCAGCTCGAGGAATGGGGCAACCTGGTCCGCTCGGTCCGCGACGCGCGGGTCGCGACCGTCGCCGAATGGCTGCGCTCGCGGTCGCGCTACCAGGTGTCGAAGCTCGGTGGCCGGGTCCACCGGCAGGTCGAGGAGGTCCTGCGCGCCTCCGACGGCGTACGTGAGGTGGCCCGCGAGCTGCTCGGCCGCACCGTCGATACCCTCGATCGGATCCTCGACCGGCTCACCAGCGCCCCGATCGACGCGGATGCGCTGGCGGGCGACGTCACCACCGTGTTCAACAACCAGCGGCTGTTCACCGAGAGCGCCCGCGACTTCTACGCCTACCTGCACCAGGTCCTCTCCCGCTACGACCTGGCCGGCGCCGAGTACGCGTCGTTCAAGACCCTGCTGCTGCAGTACGTCGACCTCATCACGGCCGATGTCACCCGCCACGCGCCGGCCATTGCCGACCGGCTCGACCGGATTCTCCAGCAGCTACCGACGCTGCTGGAGACGGTGGCCACGCTGCCGACCCTGACCGGCCCGGACGGGACACCGGCCGAACGCTCGCCCGGCCGCACGGCCGCCGAGTGGGAGGGGCTGGCGTCCTGGTACACGGGCCGCGGCGGCCGGTCCGGGCCGGCGCAGCTACGGGCGGCGGCCGAGCAGGCGCTCGGCCAGCTCATCGCGAACGCGAAGCGGATGCTCGCCGCCGCCGGCACCGGCGTGTCCCGCCGCGCGGACCTGCTGCGGCTCGCCAACTGGTTCGGCGAGGCCGACGACGAGTCCGCGCACCGGATCTTTGCCGCCGCCTTCGGGGCCTACCCGGCCCGGCACCTGCTCGTCGGGCCGGACGAGCGGGACGTACGAGCCACCGCGGCGACCTCGTGGTGGGACGCTGACCCCGTCGACGTGCCGGTGTCGCTGCGCGAGCGCGGCGACCGCACGGCCCGCGGTCGTACGGCGCGGGTGCCCGACCCGGCCCTGGACCGGGAGGAGCTGCTCGCCGAGGCGCAGGAGGAGGCCGATCGCAACCGGGCTGCCGCGGCCGAGCTCGTCGCCGCCGGGACGCTGGACGGTGCCCGCGTGTCCCCGGCCGCCCGCGACCTACTGCTCGACCGGCTCGCCTACCTGCTCGCCGTCGCTCAGGACCTGACCGGCCCGGCCACCTCGACCGACACCAACCTCCGGCTGACTCTGGTCGCCGAGCCTCGCGACGGCGAGGCGACCGTGCTGCACGCCGACGACGGCACGCTGACCGTGTACGGGCTGCGGCTGACCATCACAGCAGACGCGGCGCAGGCGGTCGGTCCGCTGGCCGGCCTGGCCGGCGAGATGACCGGGACCGAGGCATGACCACGCTGACCGCCACGACCGCGGCGCACGAGGCGAGCGAACGCCGGCAGGCGGCGCGCGCCCTGCTCGCCCACCCGATCCTGGCGGACCGCCGGCATCCCGAGGAGTTCGCGCTGGTCCGCCGACACACCGCCGCGCTCAAGTCGAGCTTCGCGACGCTGCTCGGCTACCACCTGGTTGTCGAGTCGAGCTTCGCCCGGCTGATCAAGGGCCCGCCGGCGACGGACGCACCGACCCGGCCGGCTCGCCGCGGCAACGGCACACCCTTCACCCCCCGCACCTATGCCTACCTGGCGCTGGTGTGTGCCGGCCTGCTCGCGCCCGACGTCGGCGAGCAGGTCCTGCTCTCACACCTGGTCGATCAGCTGCGCGCCGACGCGGCGACCGCGGGCATCGCGGTCGGCGACGCGCTGCCGGACCGGCGCAACCTCGTCGCGGCGATCGAGCTGCTGGTCGAGTGGGGCGTGCTGGTCGAGACGGACGGTACCGTCGCCGGCTGGGGGGAGCGACGCGACGAGGCGCTGCTGACCATCGCCCGCGGGCTGCTCCCACACCTGCTCGCCCGGCCGCTGCACACCCTCACCGGTCCCGGCGACCTGTGGGCGGCCGACCCGGACGCGCCCGAGCAGCCGCGTCGCAGCCTGCGCCGCAAGCTGGTGGAGAACCCGCTCCTGCGCCGCGAGGACCTCACCGACGCCGAGCGTGACGCGCTCAGCCGCGAACGGACCGAGATCACCCGGGTGCTCGAGGAGGCGTTCGGCCTCACCCTCGAGGTCCGCGCCGAAGGGGCGCTCGCCTACGATGCCGACGCCGAGCTGACCGACGTCGCCTTCCCCGGCACGGGCACCGTCCGGCAGGCCGCCCTGCTGCTGCTCGACGCGCTCATCGGCTCGCTGCAGCCCCACGCGGGTACGGATGCGGCCGTCGCGGACCGCCTCTTGCCGGGCGTGCTCGCCCCCTGGCATGTCGTCAACGAGGCCCTCACCGACCTCGCCGGGCGCAACGCGCGCGCGTGGCGCAGCGAGTTGGTCGGGGACCCGGGGCGGCTGCGGGCCGACGTCGTCGCCCTGCTCGAGGCCGTCAGCCTCGCGACCGCCACCGACGACGGGCTGGTCGTCCACCCGGCCGCCGCCCGGTACCGGCCGGACCCGCAGCGCGCCCCCGCAAAGACCCGGGCCCGGCACCGCCTCGACGCAGACACACCCGCCGCCGTTGCCCCCGCCCCGCTGCACCCCTGGCTGATGACGGAGACCACATGACCGCCCCGACCCTGCCCTACCCGTCGAGCGCCGTCGGCGAAGGCGCCGCCGTCGGCCACACGCCCCCCAAACACCACCCCTACCGCTGGCGGCTGCACCGCGCCGGCATCACCAACGTGTGGTTCTACTACGACACGGAGTTCGAGTTCTCCGGTGGCCGGCTGGTGCTGCGCGGCACGAACGGGGCGGGCAAGTCGCGCGCCCTGGAGATGCTGCTGCCGTTCCTCCTGGACGCCGACCGGCGCAAGATGGATGCGACCGGCTCAAGCAGGGTCCGGGTCGAGGACCTCATGCGCGCCGGCGGCGAGAATCAGCCGAACCGGCTCGGCTACCTCTGGCTTGAGCTCGTCCGTGACGTCGACGACATCGAGGCCGCCGAGGGTACGACGGGCCGGCAGTACCTGACCATCGGCGCGCTCGTCCGATTCTCGAAGGCGACCGCCGAGGCGAAGGCCTGGTACTTCACGACGCCGCTGCGGATCGGCCACGACCTGATGCTGATCGACGCCGGCCGCACGGCGCTGTCCCGGGAGGGTCTGGCCCAGGCGGTCGGCGCCGACCGGATCACCGAGTCCCCCGAGGTGCACCGTGAGCGGGTCCGCACCACCGTGTTCGGGCTGACCGGCGAGGCAGGCCGGGAACGCTTCGACGGCCTGCGGCAGCTACTGCACACGCTGCGCTCCCCCGACGTCGGCAACCGGATCGAGGAGGGCAACCTGCCGCGGATCCTGTCCGACGCGCTGCCGCCGCTCAGCGAGGCCGCGCTGATCCGGGCCGGCGAGCAGCTCGACGGGCTGTCCGAGACGCGGCACGCGCAGCAGCGTCTGGAGGAAGCGCACCGGCACGTGGGCGGGTTCCTCGACACCTACCGGCGTTACTCGGCCGGCGTGCTGACCGAGGCTGCCGGCGGCGCCCGCGAGGCCGCGGCGGCCGCCCGGCAGGCGGAGGTCGACGCCGCGGGGCGGCGCGCCGAGCACGGGAAGCTGGTGGCCGAGCACGGGCAGGTCGAAGCCGACCGCGGCGAGCTCGAGAGCACCGAGAAGGAGCTGGCAGCGACGATCACCGGCATCAGGGCGTCGAAGGAGTACGCGGACGCGCGCGACCTCGACGAACGCGAGCGCAAGGTCGAGGCGCTCGGCACGACCGCCGACCGGGCGCTCGCGGCCGCCGGGACGGCTCGCCGCAGCGAGGCCCAGGCGATCGGCGAAGCGGACGCTCGGGCCGGCGAGGCGGCCGACGCGGCGGCCAGCGCGAATGCGACGCTCGGGGACGCCCGGGCCCGGCTGCGGGACGCGGGTGTGCACGGGACGCCGCCGGAGACCGTCGCCGTCCACCGGCTCACCGCGCCGCCCGCCACCGAGGCGGTCCGCCACGACCGGCTCGCCGACCCGGCCCCGCTGACCCGCCCGGCCCCGGCCGTGCTGGAGGTCACCCCGGCCGACCTGCCGGATGCGGTCGCGCAGACCCGCCGGATCGGGGACGCTGCCACGCAGCGGGCCGCGCACGCCGGCACGCGGCTGGAACAGGCGCGCCGGCTCGATGAGGAGCGTCGTACGGTCGAGGCGGCGGAGGACCGCGCCGCGGGCGCCGAGCAGCGTGCCACCGACGCGGCGGAAGAGGCGGAACAGGCGGCTGCCGACCGCGACGGCGCGGCCGTCGCACTGGCTCGCGCATGGCGCGCCTGGGTCGAAGACGACGTGACGTACCGGCTGCTCGACGCGGTGGACTGGCCGGCCACGCCGGTCGGAACCGTGCTGCACAACGTCGAGGCGCTCACCGGCGACGCGGAGCCTGACCTGCCGGCCGAGCTCGACCACGCCGCCACCGGTGCCGCCGCGCCTGCGCGGGACCGGCATACAGGCGTCCTCGTCGCGCTGACCGCCGCAGCGGAGGCTGATGCGCAGACGTGCCGCGCGCTCGGGGCGGAGCAGGCGCTACTGCGAGCCGCCCATGACCCGGACCCACCCGCGCCGGGCTGGGTGCGGTCGACGCCCCGCGGTGGGTTGCCGCTGTGGCGCGCCATCGACTTCGCCGAGCACCTGACCGACCAGCAGCGCGCCGGCCTGGAGTCCGCACTGTTGGCCTCCGGGCTGCTCACCGCGGCGCTTGCCGGCGATGGCAGCCTGATCGCCGCTGACGGGCAACTGCTCCTCGCCGCGACCGGCCCACCTGCCGTGACACCGCTGAGCGACGTGCTGACCGTCGACCCCGCCTGCCCGCTGCCGGCCGGCCAGGTGCGTGACGTGCTGACCCGGATCGCGGTCGGCGACCGCGCCCACCCCACGTGGGTCGCCACCGACGGCGCCTGGGGCAACGGGCCACTGGCCGGCCGGCACTCGGCGGTGGCGGCCCGGCATGTGGGTGCCGCTGCCCGCGCCGCGGCCCGCGCGGCCCGGCTCGCCGAGATCGAGGCGCTGCTCGGGGACCTGACCGCGGCGGCCGAGGCTCGCGAGCGGCAACGGCGTGCCGTGCTTGCCGACCGGGAGGCCCTTGAGGCGCACCTGCGCACCGCGCCGCGCAGCCAGCCCGTCCTCACCGCTCGCGCGCTCGCGGCCGAGGCCGACATCCGGGCCCGCAAGGCCGCGACGGCGTACCGCGAGGCACGGGAGACCGCGTCGCGGCTGCGGCTGGAGTGGAGCCGTGCGCTGACCGCCCACCGCGCCGCGTGTGCGGGCTTTGGCCTGCCTCACCGCGCCGACGAGCTCGCCGTGGTGGAGGGCCGGGCACGGGAAGCGGCGCGTCGCTGCGACGTGGCCGCGGGGGCGCTGACCGCGCTGCGGCGGTGCCTGGATGCGCAAGCGGCCGCGCTGGTGCGGGTCGAGCAGGCCCGCGGGGAGCGGGAGGTTGCCGAGCGGGACGCGGAGGCGGACTGGCGTACCTGGCACGGCGAGGCGGCCGAGTTCGCCGCGGTGAAGGACAACATCGGTGCCGGGGCGGCGAGGATCCGCGCGGACCTGCGGGCGGCGGAGAAGGCGCTGCGGCACTGCAGCGCCGAGCTGTCGGCGGCGCGGCAGCGGGAGACCGAGATCGGCAACAGGGCCGCCGCCGCCGCGGTCGAGGCACGCACCGCCCGGGAGAAGGCGGTCGAGTCGTACGAGGGGCTGGTCGCGGCCGCCGGCCGGCTGTCCGCCCGGCTCGCGCTGCCGGGTGTCGCCACCGCCGCGACCGGGCAGCCGCGGCTCGCCGTCGCGCTGCCCGAGATCACGGCCGGCAGCGTCGAGGCCGCGGTCCGGACCGTGCTCGCCGCGTTGGACCGGCGCGGGCCGGCGGTCGAGGAGAACGGGCTGATCCGGGCGCAGCAGACGCTGGAGCGCGAGCTGGCCGGCACCTTCGACGTGGTCGCGACCGTCGAGGGCGGGGTACGGCTCGTCGAGATCGCCGACGCGGCCGGCCGCCGCACGATCGCGGACGCCGCGCTCGAGCTGCACCGCCAGTGCGAGCAGGGCCGGGCCGCGCTCTCCGAACGCGAGCGACGCGTGTTCACCGACTTCGTCCTCGGCGGAGTCGCCGAGGAACTGCGCCGTCGGCTCGCGCAGGCCCGCGCGCTCGTCCACGCGATGAACGCGAGCCTCACCTCGATCCGCACCAGCCACGGGATCGGGGTGCGGCTGCGGTGGAACCTGTCCGACGCGGCCGGCGTGAACATCGCGCGGATACGCGACCTCGTCACCACCGCGGCCGACGTACGTTCCCCCGAACACACCGCAGAGTTGACCGACCTCGTCAAGGCCCGGGTCGACGAGGCCTTCGCAACCGACCCGACCGCCGGGTACGCCACTCACCTGAAGGCGGCGCTGGATTACCGGGCCTGGCATGAGGTCGAGGTCATCATCACCGGCCCGGAGCCGGGCCGGGAGCGGCGGATCAGCCGGCGGGCGAAGCTGAGCCAGGGCGAGACCAGGTTCGTCTCGTACGTCACGCTGTTCGCGGCGGTCGACGCATACCTGTCGGGCCTGCCGGACACCGGCCGGGCGCTGCGGCTCATCCTGCTCGACGACGCGTTCGCAAAGGTCGACGACCCCACGATCGGCGAGCTGATGGGGCTGTTGGTGCGACTCGACCTCGACTTCGCCATGACCGGGCATGCGCTGTGGGGCTGCTATCCGCAGGTGCCGGCGCTGGACTGTTACGAGATCCGCCGCCGCGACGGCACCGCGGCCGTCACCACGCACCTCCACTGGGACGGCCACACCCGGCACCTGCGGGCGGCCCGGTGAAGCTCGTGGCCGAACAGCGGACGCCGGAACCGCCGCCACCCGAACCGCCGCCGCCGGAACCGCCGCCGCCGGAACCGCCGCCGCCGGAACCGCCGCCGCCGGAACCGCCGCCGCCGGAACCGCGGCTGCCGGAGCCGACGCGGCGCTACCTCGCCGACCCGAGCCTCGGGCCGCTGTGGGCTGCGGTACGGGACAAGCTCGAACGGAGCCGGCTCGCCGCGGTCGGTACGGTCACGATCACGCTCGACGACCCCGGTGCGGACCGGCTCGGCGGCCTGCTCGGGGCACCGGTCGCCGCCGGTACGGTCCGGATCCGGCTCCCGCGCCTGGATGTGGCGCTGCGTGCTTCAGCCGCCGCGGCCGGCCTGCTCGCGGTCGTGGCTCAGCTGACCGGCACCCCGCTCGTCGATCGAGCCGCGGTCCGGGAGGCGACCCGCGAGCAGTGGAGCGCGGTGTGGGCCAGGCTCGACGCGGCTCTCGCGGCGGCGGGGCTCGCGGGCGCGCCCTGGGTGCCGACGTTCATCGATGGCCTGCGCCGCTTCGGGCTGATGACCCGCGCCGGCGCCGACGTCGCGGCGGCTGCGGTCGAAGACGCCGCCAGGGTGCTCGCCGCACTCGCCGACACTCTCGCGCCGGCCGGCGGGGCGGCGACCGTGCCCGGTGAGCCGCGCTGGGAGCTGGCCGAGCTGGCGAGCCGCTGCACCGGCGACTCGCACGGGCTGGACGACGGACGGCTGGCGGCCGCACTCGTGCTGCGCGCGGCCGCGGCCGCGTCGGGCGGACCGGTGCCCGAGTCGGCGGCCGCACGGCGCGACCTGTGGGCGCGGCTCGGGGTCACGCCCGACCTGGTGTCCGGCACAGTGCTGACGTGGGGCCTGCGGCCGCCGGGTGACGACACCTGGTCGGCGATGCTGCGGGCCCGCGCCGACCTCGGCCTGGTCACGCACCTGACCCTGCAGGAGCTGCGCGGGCCGGCGGCCGGCGTGCCGCTGACGGCGAGCCGGACGGTCGTGTTCGCCTGCGAGAACCCGCAGGTGCTGCAGGCGGCGGCGCGAGCCGGCGTCACCCGGCCGCTGCTGTGCCCGGCCGGGAACCCGGCGAGCGCCGGCTGGCTGGTGTTGCGGCGCCTCCTCGACGCGGACGCGACGGTGCGCTACCACGGCGACTTCGACTGGCCGGGTGTCGCGATCGCCGGCCGGATGTTCGCGGCCGGCGCACAGCCGTGGCGGATGGGCGCCGCCGACTACCTCGCCGCCGCCGCGTCGCTGCCGCCGGACGGGCGGCTGGAGCTGTCCGGTGCGCCGGTCGCCACACCGTGGGACGGCGGCCTGGCGGCGGCGATGAGCCGGCACCGGGTCGCGGTGCACGAGGAGTCGCTGCTGCCGGCGCTGCTCGCGGACCTGACGGCCGGAGACCCACGGCGGCCGGCGGGCGTCGCTCCGGCCGAACGGTGAGAGCACCCGGCCGCAACATTATCCAGGCATCCGTTGCTGCCGAAACGGAGTGCGGGTTCCTACGCGGGAGTGCGGCCGCGGGGCCGTGGCGGCCCTTCATCCATTGCTGCCGAAACGGAGTGCGGGTTCCTACGCGGGAGTGCGGCCGTGGGGCCATGGCGGCCGTTCGGGCCTGCAACGGCTAGTCTTGCCGGGCGTGACCCCATGGCAGCCACAGCCCGCCCAGCCCGGAGCCGGCGTACCGGCCCAGCCGTCCGCACCGCAACCGGCCGCACCCGCGGGATCGGGTGCGACCGCGGCCGCCGTCGCGATGCCGTCCGGGGCCGACGACGCGCGGGCGGCGTTGATCCGGCTGCGTACCGAGATCGGCAAGGCGATCGTCGGCCAGGCCAACACCATCAGCGGGCTGGTGATCGCGCTGCTGTGCCGCGGCCACGTGCTGCTCGAAGGCGTGCCGGGGGTGGCCAAGACGCTGATGGTGCGGGCGCTGGCGGCATCGCTGGACCTGGACACCAAGCGGGTGCAGTTCACCCCGGACCTGATGCCCGGCGACGTCACCGGCTCGCTGGTGTACGACGCGCGGACCGCGGAGTTCAGCTTCGCGGCCGGCCCGGTGTTCACCAACCTGCTGCTCGCGGACGAGATCAACCGCACGCCGCCCAAGACACAGGCCGCCCTGCTGGAGGCGATGGAGGAGCGGCAGGTGTCGGTGGCCGGCGAGCCGCGGCCGCTGCCCGACCCGTTCGTGGTGATCGCCACGCAGAACCCGATCGAGTACGAGGGCACGTATCCGCTGCCCGAGGCGCAGCTCGACCGGTTCCTGCTCAAGCTGGACGTGCCCCTGCCGCCCCGCGACGACGAGGTGCGGGTGCTGCAGGCGCACCACGCCGGGTTCGACCCGCGCAACCTCGCCGCCGCCGGGATCCGGCCGGTGGCCGGCGCCGCCGATCTGGATACCGCCCGCGCGGCGGTACAGGCGGTGCAGGCCGCCCCCGAGGTGCTCGGCTATGTGGTCGACCTGGCCCGGGCCACCCGCAGTTCGCCGTCGCTGTCGCTGGGCGCCTCGCCCCGCGGCGCCACCGCGTTGCTGGCTACCGCGAAGGCCTGGGCGTGGCTGTCCGGCCGCGACTACGTCACCCCGGACGACGTCAAGGCGCTGGCCCGGCCGACACTGCGGCACCGCGTCGCGGTACGACCGGAGGCCGAGATGGAGGGCGTCACCGCGGACGGCGTGCTCGACTCGGTGCTCGCCTCCGTCCCGGTCCCCCGCTGACCATGGCGCCGACCGGACGGACCGCGCGGGCCGCTTCCCATGCCCGCGGCGCGGCGCTGGCCCGGGAGCCGGTGTGACATGGCACTGACCGGGCGGATCGCGCTGGTTGCCGTGCTGGCCGCGGCGCTGATCGGCGTGCTGGGTGTGTTCTTCGGGATCGGTGCGACCACGGCCTGGTGGCTGGTGGCGGCGGCCGGGACCGCACTGCTGCTGGGTGCTGTCATCGACGTGGCCCTGGCCGGCCGCATCGCCGACCTGCGGATGGAGCGTTCCGGCGCGACCACCACCCGGCAGGGCGAGACCGTGACGGTCACCCTCGCGGTGGCCAACGCGGGGCGGCGCCGGGTCCGTGGCGTGCTGCGCGATGCGTGGGTGCCGTCGGCCGGCGCCACGCCCCGCACCCAGCCGCTGGACGTGCCCCCGGGTGAGCGCCGCCGGCTCACCACGGCGCTGACCCCGACCCGCCGCGGCGACCGCGCCGCCGCGCAGGTCACGGTCCGGTCGGTCGGCCCGCTCGGGCTGGCCGCCCGGCAGCGCCGGCACCGGGTCCGGTGGGTGTTGCGGGTGCTGCCGCCGTTCGCGTCCCGCAAGTTCCTGCCGGAGAAGCTGGCCAGGCTGCGCGAACTGGACGGCGCCGTGACGCTGAACCGGCGCGGCCAGGGCACCGAGTTCGACAGCCTGCGCGAGTACGTGATCGGCGACGACGTGCGGTCCATCGACTGGCGGGGTACCGCCCGCGGCGGCGGCGTGGTGGTGGTGCGCACCTGGCGGCCGGAGCGCGACCGGCGGCTGATGTGCGTGATCGACACCGGGCGCACCTCGGCCGCCCGCGTCGGCGACATCCCGCGGCTGGACGCCGCGCTGGACGCCTGCCTGCTGCTGGCCGCGGTGGCCGCCCGGGCCGGCGACCGGGTGGACCTGCTCGCCGCCGACGACCTGGTACGGGCGTCCGCGGAGGGACTGTCCCGGCAGGAGGTGCTGCCCCGGCTGGTGCAGGCGATGGCGCTGCTGGAGCCGGCCCTGGTCGAGTCGGACGCGGGGCTGGTGGTCTCCGAGGTGCTGCGCCGGGAGCGCAAGCGCTCGCTGGTGGTGTGGTTCACCTCGCTGGACGCGGCGCCGGTCGAGCTGGGCCTGCTGCCGGTGCTGGGCGCCCTGGTGGCACGGCACACGGTACTGATCGCCGCGGTCGGCGACCCGACGGTGGCGGCCATGTCCGGCGGGCGCGGCGACGTCGAGGCGGTGTACGGGGCGGCCGCCGCCGAGCGGTCGCTGGCCGAGCGGCGCCGGATCACCGCGTTGCTGCGTCGCCGGGGCGTCCTGGTGGTGGACGAGCCGGCCGACGTCTTCCCGTCCCGGGTCACCGACGCGTACCTCGACCTCAAGGCCGCCGGCCGGTTGTAGGCACCCGGACGCTGCCCGCGAGCCGAGCGGCCGGAGCGGTCAGGCGACCGGTACGGCGTCCCCGGCCAGCCCCGGCTCGAGGTCGCCGGTGACACCGGCCCGCCCGGCGCGCCGCCCGAAGATGATCACGTACGACAGGAACGCCGCCTCCGCCACCACCCCGATGCCGATCCGCGCCCAGGTGGGCAGCCCCGAGGGTGTCACGAACGCCTCGATCACCCCGCTGACCGCGAGCACCCCGACCAGCCCGACCGCGATGGTGATCGCCACCCGGCCGGCGTTGGCCAGCGACTGGGTGCGCGGCAAGGGGCCCGGGTCGATCCACGCCCAGCCGAGCTTGAGCCCGGCGCCGGCCGCCACGAACACCGCGGTCAGCTCGAGGATGCCGTGCGGGCTGATCAGCCCGAAGAACAGCCCCGCGTGCCCGGTGCCGATCATCAGACCGCCGAGCACCCCGACGTTCGCGGCGTTGGTCAGCAGCACCCACAGCCCGCCCAGCACGGTGATGCCGAGAATGAGCGTGCCGGCCGCGACCTGCGCGTTGTTGATCCACACCTGCGCGGCGAACGACTGCGCCGGGTTTGCGGAGTAGTAGTTCGCGAAGTCGTGGCCGACGAGTTGCTGGATCTCCGCGGGCGTACCCAGCTTGGCCTGCAGCTCCGGGTGCCGCGCCAGGTAGAACATCATCCCGAGGCTGACCGTGAGGAAGCCGGCCGCGGTGCCCGCCCACCACCGCCGCGCCCCGTACACCGCGACCGGGAACGCCTCGGTCGCGAAGCGCGCCACCGCCCGCCACGACGGAGCGGGCGCGCCGACGACCGCGCTGCGCCCGCGGGCCACCAGCGACGACAGCCAGCCGACCAGCGCCGGGTCGGGGAACCGGGTGCGTACCACCGACAGGTGGGTGGCCGCCCGCTGGTAGAGCCCGACCATCTCGTCCGCCTCGGCGCCGGACAGCCGGCGCCGCCGGACGAGCTGCTCCAGCCGCTGCCACTCGCCCAGGTGCGCGGCCACGAAGACGTCCACGTCCATGGTGCCGCCCAGCCTAGAACGCCGGGCACGCCCCTCCGCCAGGGATGTCGCCAGCAGGAGCGGGCAGGAGCGGGCAGGAGGAGGGATCTCGCCGGGCGGGTAGGGGAGACTGGGCGGCGTGGCCCAGATCGTCACCGGCGAGGCGGTAGCCCTCGAGCTCCGGATCGCGCAGCTCCCGTCCCGGGTGGTGGCCGCCGCGATCGACTTCGCCGCGATGGGTGCGGCGTTCGCGATGCTGGTGACCATCATGGGCCGGGTGCTCGGGGCGGCGGACGACGCGGCGGCGACCGCGCTGCTCCTGGTGCTCCTGCTGCTGGTCTTCCTCGGCTACCCGCTCACCATGGAGACCGTGCTGCGCGGCCGCACGCTCGGCAAGATGGCGATGGGGCTGCGGGTGGTACGGGACGACGCGGGGCCGATCACCTTCCGGCAGGCGCTGGTGCGGGCGGTGAGCGGGTTCGCGATGGAGCGGCCCGGGATACTGCTGTTCGGGATCGGCCCGGCGCTGGCGTTCTGCGTGATGCTCTTCTCGGTGACCGGCAAGCGGATCGGCGACATGGCCGCCGGCACCGTGGTGATCCAGGAGCGGATCGCCCGCCAGCCGATGTTCGCCACCTACCTGCCGCCGCCGCTGGCCGGCTGGGCGGCCGTGCTGGACCTCACCGCGGTGGACGACAGCCTGGCGCTGGGTATCCGGCAGTTTCTGTCCCGGGCGGACCGGCTCGATCCGGTGGCCCGCGAGGCGGTCGGTCGGCAACTCCTCGCCGACCTGCTGTCCCGGATCACGCCGCCCCCGCCGCCCGGCACGCCCGGCTGGGCGGTGCTGGCGGCGGTGCTCGCCGAGCGCCGCCGCCGCGAGGAGAGCCGGCTGCAGGCCGCCCGCTGACGCGGCCGCCGCGGTCGCCCTCGGCTCACTCACCGACCGCCCGGACCAGGCGGTGCGTCCAGCGGCGGCGCGTCCTCCGGCGGCGCGTCCAGCTCCACCAACTCGACGCCGTCCGCCGCGACCACCACGTCGCCGGCCAGGTAGACGGTGCGCGCCTCGCCGGTGTCCACCGGCACCGCGTCGTACCGGGTGACCGCCAGCGACCCCCCACCCGCCCGGTGCGCCTGCACCGACACGCACCGCCACTCCACGTCCACCACCCGGGTGGCCAGCGCCGCCCCCGACACCTCCACCAGCCGTACCCGCCGCGACTCCCCCACCCCCAGCCGCAGCAGCCGCGCCACCGCTATGCAGAACCCCGGGGAGTCCCCGGAGAAGCCTTGCGCCGCCGCGGACCGCTCCACCCCGGCGACCTCCCCCCGCGCCGGCCGCCGCAGCCAGAGCAGCGAGGTGCCGGCCGCGCCGCCGCGCAGCACCCAGTCGGGGGTGGCCAGCTCCACCCGGTACGGCCGGCCCCGCCCGTCCAGGGTCAGGTCGACCGACAGCCCCGGGCCGCGGCGCACCCCGGTGTACCGCCAGCCCACCGGACCGGCCGCGCAGGCGAACTCCTCCACCTCGCCGCCGACCAGGTAGCGACCCCGCGGCATCAGGCGTGGCCTACGACCCGAACTCCCACGAGTCCAGGTACGCCTGCTGCTCCGGGCTGAGCGAGTCGATCGCGATGTCCATCGAGGCGAGCTTGAGCCGGGCAACCTCCCAGTCGATGCTGCCCGGCACCTCGTGCACCCCCGGCTCCAGCCCCTCGTAGCTGCCCAGCAGCCACTCCAGCGTCAGCGCCTGGTCGGCGAACGACAGGTCCATCACCCCTGCCGGGTGCCCCTCGGCGATGCTCAGGTTGGCCAGCCGGCCCTCGGCCAGCAGCGCTATCCGGCGGCCGTCCGCGAGCAGGTACTCGTCCAGGTACGGCCGCACGTCCCGCCGCTTGCCCACGGCGTTCTTCTCCAGCCACCGCACGTCGATCTCCACGTCGAAGTGGCCGGAGTTGGCCAGGATCGCGCCGTCCTTCATCGCCTCGAAGTGCTCGCCCCGGATGACGTCCCGGTTGCCGGTGACGGTGACGAACACGTCCCCGATCCGGGCCGCCTCGGCCATCGGCATCACCCGGAAGCCCTCCATGGTGGCGTCCAGACCCTTCAGCGGGTCGACCTCGCAGACCACCACCTCGGCCCCCATCCCGCGCAGCCGCTCGGCCACGCCCTTTCCGCAGAAGCCGTACCCGACGACGACCGCGGCCTTGCCGGCCAGCAGCGAGTGGGTGGCCCGCAGGATCGCGTCCACGGTGGACTGTCCGGTGCCGTACCGGTTGTCGAACATCCGCTTGGTGCCGGTGTCGTTCACCGCGACCACCGGGAACTTCAGCGCGCCGGCCCGGGACATCGCCCGCAGCCGGACCACCCCGGTGGTGGTCTCCTCGCAACCCGCCCAGATGCCGTCCAGCAGTTCGGTGCGGGCCGCGTGCAGCGTGTTCACCAGGTCGCAGCCGTCGTCGAGCACCAGGGCCGGCTGGGCGTCCAGCACCGAGTTGATGTGTACGTAGTACCCGGTCAGGTCCACGCCCTTGCGGGCGTACACGTGCACGCCGTACTCATCGACCAGCGCCGCCGCCGCGTCGTTCTGGGTGGACAGCGGGTTGGAGGCGCACAGGTGCACGTCGGCACCGCCCACGGCGAGGGTGCGCATCAGGTTCGCCGTCTCGGTGGTGACGTGCAGGCACGCGCCGATCCGGATGCCCCGGAACGGCTTCTCCCGGCTCAACCGGTCCCGGATCTGCCGCAGCACCGGCATCGCCCGGTCCGCCCACTCGATCCGGGTGATGCCCTGTTCGGACAGCGAGAGGTCGGCGACGTCGTAGTCGTTGGTCGTCATGGTGCCGCCAGCCTAGTCAACGCCGAGATGGCGCATCCCGTGGTCCGCAGACCACGGGATGCGCCATCGCCGGACGCCCTAGTACCGGTAGTGGTCGGACTTGAACGGCCCCTCGACCGGGACGCCGATGTAGCCGGCCTGCCGCGGGGTCAGCCTGGTCAGCTTGACGCCCAGGGCGTCCAGGTGCAGCCGGGCCACCTTCTCGTCCAGGTGCTTGGGCAGCGTGTACACCCCGACCGGGTACTCCTCGGTCTTGGTGAACAGCTCGATCTGGGCGATCGTCTGGTTGGTGAAGCTGTTGCTCATCACGAACGACGGGTGCCCGGTGGCGTTGCCCAGGTTGAGCAGCCGACCCTCGGACAGCACCAGGATCGAGTGCCCGTCCGGGAACCTCCACTCGTCCACCTGCGGCTTGATGTTGATCCGCTCGATGCCCGGGGTCCTCGCCAGCCCGGCCATGTCGATCTCGTTGTCGAAGTGGCCGATGTTGCCGACGATCGCCTGGTGCTTCATCCGGGCCATCTGCGCGGCGGTGATCACGTTGAAGTTGCCGGTCGCGGTGATCACGATGTCCGCGGTCTCCAGCACGTCGTCCAGGGTGGTGACCTGGTAGCCGTCCATCGCGGCCTGCAGCGCGCAGATCGGGTCGATCTCGGTGACGACCACCCGGGCCCCCTGGCCGCGCAGCGCCTCGGCGCAGCCCTTGCCCACGTCGCCGTACCCGCAGACCACCGCGACCTTGCCGCCGATCAGCACGTCGGTGGCCCGGTTGATGCCGTCGAGCAGCGAGTGCCGGCAGCCGTACTTGTTGTCGAACTTGCTCTTGGTGACCGAGTCGTTGACGTTGATCGCCGGGAACAGCAGGGTGCCGGCCCTGGCCATCTCGTACAGCCGGTGCACGCCGGTGGTGGTCTCCTCGGTCACACCCTTGATGCCGCCGGCGATCTGGGTCCACTTGTCGGGGTGCGCCGCGACCGAGGCGGTCAGCAGCTTCAGGACGACCTGGAACTCCTCCGACTCCGCGGTGGACGGGTCGGGGACCGCGCCGGCCTTCTCGTACTCCAGGCCCCTGTGCAGCAGCAGGGTGGCGTCGCCGCCGTCGTCGAGGATCATGTTCGGGCCGTCGCCGTCCGGCCAGGTGAGCACCTGCTCGGTGCACCACCAGTACTCCTCCAGCGTCTCGCCCTTCCAGGCGTAGACCGGCACGCCCAGCGGGTTGTCAGGTGTGCCGTTCGGCCCGACCGCGATCGCCGCCGCGGCATGGTCCTGGGTGGAGAAGATGTTGCAGCTCGCCCAGCGGACCCGCGCGCCGAGCGCGACCAGGGTCTCGATCAGGACGGCGGTCTGCACGGTCATGTGCAGCGACCCGGTGATCCGCGCGCCCGCCAGCGGCTGGCTCTCGGCGTACTCGGCACGGATCGACATCAGGCCGGGCATCTCGTGCTCGGCCAGCCGGATCTCCTTGCGACCGAACTCGGCCAGCGACAGGTCGGCGACCTTGAAGTCCGGCTGGGTCAGATGCGGCGGGGTCAGTACTGCCTTCGTCATCAACTCTCCTGTCCGGAACGGCGGTCCCTGGCTCGTCGCGGCACGCTGCCGCGCCGGGCCGGGGCGCCGCGGTGGGCGACCCGGCGGACGGCCTCGTCCAGCAACTTCTCGTGCTTGTCCTGTTCCCAGCGCAGCCACTCGCTGGCAGGAACATCCTCGGGCCGGCTCGGGGTTGACTCGAACCACTCGTCGATAGCTCCGCGCAGCGCCTCGTCGCCGCGCAGCCGGAGGGCGAACCCGACATCCTGCAGCCCGATCTCGTGCCGCTCGAGCAGCTCCCGCAGGGTACGCAGGCGCTGCAGCTCGGCCGGGCCGTACAGCCGGTAGCCCGAGCCGGAACGGGGCGCGTCGATCAGCCCGATCCGCTCGATGTATCGGAGCATCCGGGGCGACCAGCCTGTGGTCTCGGCGGCTTCGTGGATCGTGAGGACACTCATGTCGAGGCGCAAGTTTAGCAGCAGAGTGTCAAGGTTCCCTAGCCGGGCCCCCCGGCGCCCCCGGGCGTGACCCCGCCCAGCACCAGACGGTACCTTCCCGGGGAAGCGTGACGAGGTCGGGCTGACTTGCGGGGGCGTCCCGACCGCCGCCGAAGACGCAGTGCCAGACGCGAACAGGGACGCAGTGTCAGACGCGAACAGGTAGACGGACGGACGCCTCACGTGTACGACGATCAACCGCCCCGCCGATCCGACCAGATGACCGACGAGGTCGCCACCGAGCACGTGGAGACGCTGCACGCCGCTGTGCAGGAGCTGGCGGAGGCGTGCATCATGATCGCCAAGCAACTCCGCCGGCGGCCGTCCGACCAGGCCGAACCGGGCGCGGCCGGCACCGGCCCGGTCGGGCTGACCGGTCCGCGGGCCGCCGAGCTGCTGGACCGGGCCGCGGACTCCACCGCCGATACCCGGCGGCTGCTGCGGTCCGCACTGGACGCGCTCGCCGGCACCGGCACGCCCGTGCCGGCCGGGACCGCGCCGGCCGGGGCCGTGCCGGTCGGGACCACCCCAGCCGAAACCGCCGCGGCGGCCGAGACCGCCGCAGCCGAGACCGCCGCGGCGGCCGGGACCGTGCCGGTCGAGACCGCCGCAGCCGAGACCGCCGCCCCGGCCGGGACCGTGCCGGTCGAGACCACCCCAGCCGAGACCGCGCCAGCCGAGACCGTCGCGCCGGCCGGGACCGCGCCGGTCGAGACCACCCCAGCCGAGACCGCGCCAGCCGAGACCGCCGCGGCGGCCGGGACCGCGCCGGCCGAGACCGCCGCAGCCGAGACCGCGCCGGCGCAGATCACGCCGGTCGAGCCGTCGGTGCCGCCGGAGCGGGAGCCGACCCCCGAGCCGCAGCCGACCCCGGAGCCGGAGCCGACCCCGGAGCCCGCAGTGCCGTCGGCGGCGGAGCCGGGTCCGCGCGAGCCGGAGCCGGAGGAGCCGGCCGGCTGGCCGCCGACCGCTGCCCCACCGGGCGAGCGCGAGCCGGTGGGCGCCGGCTGGGCGCCCGCGTACGGCGGCTCCACGCCATCCAGCGGCGGCTCGGCCGCCCCCGTGCTGGAGCGCGGCCGCGGCCGGCACGCCCGCGACGACACCGGCACCTGGTTACGCAGCGACGTGGAGGCCGGCCGGCATGCGGTGCCGCCGCCGGAGGACCCGTCCGCCCGGGAGAACATCCCGGGGCCGCGCTCGGTGTACGGTGCCGACCTGGGCCGGCCGCCCATCATGACCACCTTCGCCCCGCCGGAGCTGCCGGCGCGGGACCCCCAGCCGGCCGAGAGCCCGCCGGCCTATCCGACGCACACCCGAGAGGCCGAGCCGGTGCGGTTGCCGCTGACCTTCCCGACGGCGCCGCCGAGCGCCGCCTACCCGCCGCCCCCCGGGCCACCCACGCCGTACCCGGCCGCCGAGCCGCCCGCCGCGCACGCATGGCCGGAGCCTGAGCCGGCGGCGCCGTACGCCCCCGAACCCTACGGAGCACCCGACCCGTACCCGCCGTACGTGCCGCCCGCGGCCACCGAGCCGCCACCGGCCGCGTTCGTCCGGCCGACCGGGCCGTTCCCCGAACCGGACCCGGTGCAGCTCGCCACGGCGGTCCGCCAGGTCGAGGGGGCCCGCCGGCACCTGCACGCCGCGCTGCTCACCCTGCGCGAGGCGCTGGGCGCCGACGGCGACGTGTCCATGCTGGCCCTGGTCGAGCGGTCGCTGTCAACGGTGACCACCGCCGCGGACGCGTTGCGCGACGCGCTCGACCCGGACTCCGGCGACCGGGCGCTGCCCGGCGAGGCCCGGTTCTGCTGCTCGCTGCCGTGGCAGCAGATCGAGCTGGCGCCGCCGGAGATCAGCACCGCGCCGGCCACAGTGCCCGGAGCCACCCGGATCCTCGCCGCGCTCGGGTACGACGCCGCCGTCGGCTCCACCCTGGACGGGCAGCCGCAGGCGAACGTGGCCGGCCCGGGGTACCGCGCCCGCATCGTGCTGCAGCAGCTCCGGCTGACCGGCAACGGCGACTGGCAGGCGTACCTGGACTGGAACGACTTCGACGGCCAGCCGCGCAGCGAGGTGGAGATCCTGGGGCCGGCCGAGCTCACCGACGACGAGGTGGCCCGCCGGGTGGACGACGCGCTGCGCCGCCGGCTGACCTGACCGGCCACAGTCCAGACCTCAGTCCAGACATCAGTCCAGACATCAGCCCAGGTTCGTGCCGGCCCCGAACACCACGCCGCGGCCGGTCAACGTGACCGCCTTCCGGCTGGCCGGCAGGTACGCGGACGCTCCCCGCGGCAACGGCTCCGGGTCACCGTCCACTCCGGACAGTTCCACCGAACCCGCCGTACAGAGCAGGATCTGCGGCGCACCACCGTCCACGGTGGACGGACGGTCGCCGACCTCGTACCGGGTGAGCCGGAACTCGCGGACGGGCACCGGGTACTGCGTCCCGCCGTCCGGCCCCGGCCGCGGGGTGACCAGCGGCGGTGGCCCGCCGGCGAAGTCCAGCACGCCGAGCAGCTCCGGCACGTCGATGTGCTTGCTCGTGAGCCCGCCGCGCAGCACGTTGTCGGAGTTGGCCATGATCTCCACGCCGGTGCCGGACAGGTAGGCGTGCAGGTTGCCGGCCGGCATGAACAGCGCCTCGCCGGGGGCAAGCTCGACGTGGTTGAGCAGCAGCGCGATGACCACCCCGGGGTCGGCCGGGTACCGCACGGCGAGGTCCGCCGCCACCCGCCGTTCGGCGCCGAACTCGCCGCCCGGGTCGGCCCGGCAGGCCGCCGCCACCGCACCCACCAGCCCGGCCCGGCGCTCGGCCGGCAGGGTGAGCAGCGTGGTCACCACCCGGCGCAGGCCGTCCGCCGCGGCCAGCATCGCCCGGTACGGGGCAAGCTCCGGGACACACAGCCCGTCGAGCAGCCGTACGGTCTCCGGCACCGCGCGGAACCCGCCGAGCGCGTGGAACGGCGTCAGCGCGCAGAGCACCTCGGGCTTGTGGCTGCGGTCGGCGTAGTTGCGCTCCGGGGCGTCCGGCGGGATGCCGCGCGCATCCTCCCTTGCGTACCCCGCACGGGCCGCCTCGAGCGTCGGGTGCGCCTGCAGCGACAGCGGTTTCGCCGCGGCCAGCACCTTGAACAGGAACGGCAGCCGCGGCCCGAACTCAGCCAGCACCGGGGCGCCGAGCTCGCCCTCCGGGTCGGCCGCGATCCGGTCCGCCAGGGTCCCGTCGCCGGCCAGCCGGGACGGCGCCGACGGGTGTGCGCCCATCCACAGCTCCGCCTGCGGCCGGCCGGTGGGCGGGACACCGAGCAGCTCGGGGATCGCCGTTGGCGAGCCCCAGTCGTAGTCCCGGACGGGGTTGTCCAGCCGGTACGCCGGCACCGTCATGCATTGCCTTCCTGTGCGTGCGCCGACCGCTGCCCGGCCAGCTCGGCGCGGTACAGGTCCGGCTCCAGGTAGATCACCGTGGCGGTCGGCTCGACATCCCGGACGCGCCGCTCCGCGGCGTCGATCTCGGCGGCCACCTCCGCCACGTTCGGCGTGCCGGAGAAGGCGATCTTGGCCGCCACCAGCAGCTCGTCCGGCCCGAGGTGCATGGTGCGCAGGTGGATCAGCCGGTCCACCTTGCCGCCCACCAGGGCGTTCCGGATCGCGACCAGCGCCTCGGGCGCCGCCGACTCGCCGATCAGCAGGCTCTTGGTCTCCATGATCAGCACGGCCGCGACCACGGCGAGCAGCAGGCCGATGCAGACGGTGCCGATGCCGTCCCAGACCGGATCCCCGGTGATCCAGGTCAGGCCCACGCCGAGCAGCGCGAGCAGCAGGCCGATCAGCGCGGCGAGGTCCTCCAGCAGCACCACCGGCAGCTCCGGCGCCTTGGCCCGCCGGATGAACTCCACCCAGGACGCCTTGCCGCGCACCAGGTTGGACTCGACGATCGCGGTCCGGAACGAGAAGCTCTCCAGGCCGATCGCGACGACGAGCACGGTCAGCGCGACGACCGGCTTGTCCACGTCGTGCGGGTGCAGCAGCTTCTCGACACCCTCGTACAGCGCGAACAGCGCGCCGACGGAGAAGATGACCAGGGCCACCATGAAGGCGTAGAAGTACCGGTCGCTGCCGTAGCCGAACGGGTGCTCCTCGGTGGCCTCGCGGCGGGCCCGGCGATGGCCGACCAGCAGCAGCGCCTGGTTTCCGGAGTCGGCCACCGAGTGCACCGCCTCGGCCAGCATCGACGACGACCCGGTGATCGCGAACGCGACGAACTTCGACACCGCGATGCCCAGGTTGGCTCCCAGCGCAGCCACGATCGCCTTGGTACCCCCGCCGGCGCTCATTGTTCGTCCCCTTACCACTCGCCAGGACGGACGCCGCCGGGGTCGATGCCCAACGCAAGTCCACAGTAGACAGTCGCAAAGTCGGCCAGCGCGGTCAGCGAGGCGAACCGCTGCAGCGGCCGCTCCCCCTCCGCCAGCAACTCGGTCACCCGCAGCCCGCGGTCGGTCGCCTGCCGGCGGGCCAGCTCCACGTAGCGCCGCACCTCGTCGTCCTCGCCGGCCTCGTCCCGCAGCAGGACCAGCCGCGGCCGCGGCGGGACCGGCTCGTCCACCCGGTCGCGGAAGATGTCGTCAGAGGCCTCGCGGGGCACGTCGATCGCCCCGCCGAACTCCCGCGCACCCGCCGGCAGCGTGCCCCAGCTCGCCACCCGGGCCGCGTTCCCGGCAAGCTGGCCGGCCAGCCGGCGGGCCGCGACCCCTGCGACCGGCGACGAGCCCCACACCACCGGGATCCCGTCGGCGAGCTCCACCGCCAGCGCCTTGCCCGGGTTGACGAAGGTCTCGCTGGCCGGCCGGCAGCGCTCGGCCACCTCGTCGAGCTGGTCGGCGGCCAGGGTGAGGTCGGCGTCCGGCAGCCGGATCAGCCCGGACCGGGCGGCCGCGACCAGAACCGGCGCGACCAGGCTCCAGAACGAGGCCCGGCGCGGCTCGCGCAGCGGCAGCCCGACGTACGGCGACCGCCCCCGGGAGATCACCGCCTCGGCCAGCGGGGTGTCCGCCGGACCGGCGCCGAACAGCGGCACGCCGCGCCGGGCGGCCACCTCCACCGCGCCGAGGGTGGCCGCGTCGATCCCCTTGTACGACACGACGAACGCCACGTCCGCCGGGCCGACCCACGGCGGCAGCGGGCCGCCGCACACGGTGGTTATCGGGGCCACCGCCTCCGGACCGGCCAGCGCGCGCAGCAGTTCGCCGAGCACGGCCGCCACCGGCCCGTCCACCAGCACCACCGCGGCCCGCGGCTGGCCGCCGCGGGACAGGTCTGCCACCCCGGCCTCGTAGGCTAGCTGCCGGCTCTCCCGGACCTGGGCGCCGGCCCTGGCGACCGCGCGCAGCATCTCGCCGCCGTCGGCCTCGAACAGCAGGGCCTGGTCGTCCAGCCGCGACTCGTCGAACGCAGTACCACTCATCAGCCGGCCTCGCCGGCGCTCGGCCGCCGCGCTCGCGGCACCAACGCCGTGCCCATCGGCCCGCTCGCACGCCCGCTCACGGCTAGGCGCCCGGCCGGCGGGCCTCGTCCACCAGCAGGACCGGGATGTCGTCGCGCACCGGATAGGCCAGCCCGCAGCCGGTGCAGACCAGCTCGCTCGCCGCCTCGTCCGGGCGCAGCGCGGCGTGGCACTCGGGGCAGGCGAGGATCTCCAGCAGGGCTGGGTCGAGGTTCACAGCTCATCCTTCGTCGACCGTGCGTACAGGTGGCCGAGCCTACCGCCGCGCACCGCAGCCGGCAGAACAGGCGTCGCCGCCCACGGCCCTCGATCGCCAGGCACCGCAGGCGCGAGCACCCACATCCCGACAGTGACGCCGCACGCCGGCATGCGTCAACCCCCGAAGGTCGATACGTGCACTGCCCGGATCGAGGGCGTCAGCTCAACAATACGGCCTCGCGACCCGAACGCCGATCCACGCTCGTTGAAGCTGCGCCCCACATCTATTTTGCGGTCCACCGGAAGGTAAGCAGATCTGTGTCGCTGTCAAACAGATCCGGATTCACCCGAATCCCGGGCAGCGCCGGAAACCCGATGGTAAGGGGATATCTCCCCGCCTTGGCCTCCGCCCTCCAGAGCGACACCATCTCCTCGGTTAGCATACACCGCCACGGGTCGCCCACCAGCGCCGATTGAGTGCAGGAGCGCTCACGACGCTGGCGAGAGGGCCTGAATCATCGGACAACGCAATAAGCGTTCCCCAGATGGGCATGCCCCGCAGGTAGTTCTTGGTTCCGTCGACAGGGTCAACGATCCAGCGACGGTCCGCGTCTTCGCGCCGTACGCCTTCCTCACCGATATAGGCGTCACCGAACTGTGCCGTGACGACATTGCTCAAAGCCTGTTCGACCTCGAGATCGGCCTGCGTCACAGGGGTGTCGTCAGGCTTCGTATCAAACCGACAGATCGTCGGAGAGAAAGCGTCGCATGGTGATCTCATCCGCGAGATCGGCCAGCTGAACGGCTCGAGCCAACTCTTCGCCGTATCCAGAACTCACTTTATACCTGCACCTCCGACTCTACTGTAGTAGACCTGCTCAGGAGGAGCGCCCTGGCCGCTGGTCGAGCGCCGCGTTGACGACATCCCGGGCGTCCTGTTGGAGCTGGGCGAGGTGGTCCGGGCCGCGCCGGGACTCGGCGTAGATCTTGTAGAGGTCCTCCGTGCCGGACGGCCGGGCGGCGAACCAGCCCGACTCGGCGACCACCTTGACCCCGCCGATCGGCTCGTCGTTGCCGGGGGCGCGGGTGTAGACGTCCACGATCGGCTCGCCGGCCAGCTCGGTGGCGGTGATCTGCTCCCGGGACAGCTTGGACAGCACCGCCTTCTGCTGCGGCGACGCGGGCGCGTCCACCCGGGCGAAGGTGTGCTCGCCGAAGCGTTCCACCAGCCCCGCGTACAACTGGCTGGGCGACTTCCCGGTGACGCTCATGATCTCCACCGCGAGCAGGTCGAGCAGGATCCCGTCCTTCTCGGTGCACCACACGCTGCCGTCCTTGCACAGGAACGACGCACCGGCGCTCTCCTCGCCGCCGAAGGCGATCGAGCCGTCGCTGAGCCCGGGCACGAACCACTTGAACCCGACCGGGACCTCGACCAGCCGCCGGCCCAGGTCGGCCACCACCCGGTCGATGATCGAGGAGGACACGACTGTCTTGCCGACGGCGGCGTCGCCGGGCCAGTCCGGCCGGTGCCGGTACAGGTGGTCGATGGCTACCGCGAGGTAGTGGTTGGGGTTCATCAGGCCGTCGGCGGTGACGATGCCATGCCGGTCGGCGTCCGCGTCGTTGCCGGTCGCCAGGTCGTACTCGCCACGCTTCGCGACCAATGAGGCCATTGCGTTCGCCGAGGACGGGTCCATCCGGATCTTGCCGTCCCAGTCCAGCGTCATGAACCGCCAGGTCGGGTCGACGACCTCATTCAGCACCTCGAAACTCAGCTTGTGCCGATCGGCGATCTCCGGCCAGTACGCCACCGAGGCGCCGCCGAGCGGGTCCACCCCGACGTGCAGGCCGGCGCCCCGGATCGCATCCAGGTCGATGACCAGCGGCAGGTCACCGACGTAGTGGTCGAGGTAGTCGTACCTGCCGACCAGGTCGCCGGACAGCGCCTTGGCGTAGCCGATCCGCTCGACGCCGGCCAGGCCGGACTCCAGCAGCTCGTTGGCCCGGCCCTGGATCCAGCCGGTGATATCGGAGCCGGCCGGGCCGCCGTGCAGCGCGTTGTACTTGATGCCGCCGTCCCGCGGCGGGTTGTGCGACGGGGTGATCACCACGCCGTCCGCGCGGCGGGCCGGCCCGGACGTGTTGTAGCGGACAATCGCACGCGACAGCGCCGGGGTAGGCGTGTAGCCGTGCCGGCTGTCGATCAGCACCGGCACGTCGTTGGCCGCGAACACCTCGATCGCGGTGATCAGCGCCGGCATCGACAGCGCGTGCGTGTCCCGACCGAGGAACAGCGGCCCGTCGATGCCCTGCCCGCGCCGGTACTCGACGACCGCGTGGCACGTGGCCGCGATGTGGTCCTCGTTGAACGTCGAGTCCAGGCTCGACCCGCGGTGCCCGGAGGTGCCGAACGCGACCCGCTGGCCGCTCACCGACGGATCTGGACTGAGCGTGTAGTACGCGGCCACCAACTCAGGGACGTCGATGAGATCGGCGAGCTCGGCCGGCTTGCCGGCGCGGGGGTGTGTCACGGCATAGCCCTCTCTGTGCGGATGTGTCGGTCGCCGCCAGAACGCTCGCCACGTATCGCGCGGTGTCCGGCCAGCCCTCGACCGGCACGCTGGCGATGCCCATCTCACGCACCGGATAGTCGTTCCCGCCCTCGTCGAGACGGTCCCCGACGAAGACGATGTTCTCCATCTTGAGGTCGAGCGCCTCCATCAGCTTGCGCATTCCGTACGCTTTATCGACGCCCTTCTTCGTGACGTCGATCGAGGTGGAACCGCCGCCGCGGACCTCCCACTGCGGAAGTCGCTTCGCCACGAATTCACGGAGTGCGGCGCGCTTGCTGCCGTCCGGGTCCCAGGCATATTTCTCGGCTGGCGGCGCGCTCTGCCCCAGCGCGGAAAAGGTGATCTGGCTGCCGCGGTCCTCGATGATCGGGCCCCAGGTCTGCTCCTGCCAAAGGCCCAACTGCCTGGCGCCGTCGGTGAGCGAGTCTGCGATCTCGGCCTTGTCCTCCTCGCGGAAGTCCTCGGCGTAGATCTGCGCCCAACCGCCGTCCTGCCAGCGGTAGTACCGGGTGCCGCAGGTCGGCATGAGGTGCAGCTTCACCTTCAGCTCGTCGGCGACGTCGAGGTGCTTCAGCACCTGGTTGTCGAACTGCTCGAACCGGCCGCCGGAAATGATGCAGACCTCGAGCCTCTCCAGCAGACGGCCGAGCAGCGCCGCCATTTCGGGGTCGATCTGGGATTTCGAAATGGCTAGCGTGTCATCGAGGTCGAACGCCATCACGCGGACGTCACCGCCCACGCCCAAGGATTCGAGATTCAACGGGGACTTCTCCTGATTCGATACACCGGGGACGAAGCACAATACCATGAAACGGGAATTCGCTGCACATTGCCCTGCCCGGGCCAGTCGAGGAATACAGTTATTCAGGAGAGGGCAGCGCCCGCAGGTGGCCGCGGCGGCCGGTGCCGTGGCCGGTCGCCGGTTCGGTGCGCGGCTCGGACCGGGCGGCCTCCCGGACCGCGTTGGCCAGCGCCTCGAGGTCGTCCGTGGTCGGCGCCGGCAGCGTGAACTCGCCCTCGTGGCGCACCACGTCCCACCCCTTGGGCGCGGTCAGCCGCATCGCGTGCGCCTCGCACAGGTCGTAGCTGTGCGGCTCGGCGTACGTGGCCAGCGGGCCGACCACCGCGGTCGAGTCGGCGTACACGTACGTCAACGTCGCGACCGCGGAGTTGCCGCAACCGGTACGGGAGCAGCGCCGGACATGCCTCACCCGGCGTACGTTAGCCCTCCTCCCGGGTCCGGCGCGGGAGCCGCGCACCGTGTCGTCGCAGGTACAGTGCCGGTCATGTCCAGCCGACCGACCGGGCCGGCCAGGCCGGGGAACTCCCGCCGCCGGCGGGACCGTCGCGGCCGCGGCCTGCGCGGCCGGCTCGTGCCGCCGAACGTGCCGCTGGCCAAGAGCCGAGCCGAGCAGTTCGACGAGTTGGTGCTGGACGCGGTCGAGCACCTCGAGGGCCGCTGGGAGAGCGCGCTGGCCGAGGTGGAGTTCGCCGTGGAGGACGTGCCGTACATCGAGCACACCTCGGCGGACGAGGTGGTCTACGGCAGCGACGTGGTGGAGGACGGAAACGTCCCGCTGGCCAGGCTCATCCGGGCCGGGCGGGACGAGGGCGGAGCGGCCGTGCCGCCGCGCATCGTGCTGTACCGCCGGCCGCTGGAGGCGCGCGCACTGGACCGGCTCGACCTGGCGGACCTGGTGCACGACGTCGTCGTGGAGCAGGTCGCCAACCTCCTGGGCCTCGACCCGGATGAGGTGGACCCCGACTGACGGCAACAGACTGACGGCAAACCGACGCACACCGCCGCCAGCCGGGACCCGCCCGCGGGGCCGGCCCCGGATCCCGGTGATCGTCGCAGGAGGCCCACCAGGCGGCTAGACCGCCCGGCGACGCAGCCGGCGACGTTCCCGTTCGGACATCCCGCCCCAGATGCCGAAGCGCTCATCGTGCGCGAGCGCGTACTCCAGGCACTCGGAGCGGACCTCGCAGCCGCCGCAGATCTTCTTCGCCTCCCGGGTCGAACCGCCCTTCTCCGGGAAGAACGCCTCGGGATCGGTCTGGGCACACAGCGCGCGCTCCTGCCAGGACTGCTCTTCGTCACCACGCCCGTACAGATCATCGCGATCTTCGACCATGGTGTGGCCTGCGGGCTCACTCATCGTGGGGCCCTCCTTACCTCGACCCGCCCCGTGATTACCTCCGGTGAGGAATGACACCGTTGTGATTACACACGTGTCGTTACCGCGAAGTCAACTCCGGATCTGCTAGACACCGAAGGTTCTGGATCACGCAGGGGCATCACCCGACCGGGTGATAGACCAGGTCAGACCGCGAGACCGGGCGCCCCACCAGGGCGGACGCGCCGGCCGGAGGTGTGGTTCCGCGCGCCTACCCGGCGGCGTCGGTGGCCGAGATCACCGGCAGGAACACCCGGCCGGCCGCCGCCGCCCGCCGCTCCGCGGACACATCGCCGTAGGTGGTGCTGCGCTGCCGGGTCGGCCGGCCGACGCCGGCGGCGATCTCCTGGAGTTGCTCGACCGTCTTGGCGGAGCCGTGCCGGCTGCCGGCCATCCGGCTGATCGTCTCCTCCATCAGGGTGCCGCCGAGGTCGTTCGAGCCGCCGACCAGCATGCTCCGGGTGCCGTCCACACCGAGCTTCACCCACGAGGTCTGGATGTTGTCGATCCGGCCGTGCAGCAGCAGCCGAGCCATGGCGTGCACCGCCCGGTTCTCCCGCGGGGTAGGGCCCGGGCGGGCGATGCCGGCGAGGTACACCGGCGAGTTGTGGTGCACGAACGGCAGCGGCACGAACTCGGTGAAGCCGCCGGTGTCGTCCTGGATCCGGGTGAGCACCCGCAGGTGACCGAGCCAGTGGTACGGCTCGTCCACGTGGCCGTACATCATCGTGGCCGACGAGCGCAGCCCCAGCCGGTGCGCCGTGCTCACCACCTCGATCCAGGCCGCGGTCGGCAGCTTGCCCTTGGTGAGCACCCAGCGCACGTCGTCGTCCAGGATCTCGGCCGCGGTGCCCGGGATGGTGTCCACGCCGGACTCCTTGGCCCGGACAAGCCAGTCCACAATGGACAGTCCGGTGCGGGCGACCCCGTTCGCCACCTCCATCGGGCTGTAGGCGTGCAGGTGGATGTCCGGCACCCGGCGCTTGATCTCCGCCGCCAGGTCGAAGTACGCGGTACCCGGCAGGTCCGGGTGGATGCCGCCCTGCATGCAGATCTCGGTCGCGCCGAGCGCCCAGGCCTGCTCGGCCCGCTGGCCGACCTCGTCCAACGACAGGGTGTAGGCGTCGGCGTCGCCGGCCCGCTGGGCGAACGCGCAGAACCGGCAGCCGGTGTAGCAGACGTTGGTGAAGTTGAGGTTCCGGTTGACCACGTAGGTCACCTCGTCGCCCACGGTGTCCCGGCGTACCGTGTCGGCCAGCGCGGCCAGCGCGTCCAGTTCCGGGCCGTCGGCGTGCAGCAGTGCCAGCGCGTCGGCGTCGGACAGCCCGGCCGGGTCGCGCTCGGCGGACCGCAGCGCGGCGTGCACGTCGGCGTCCAGGCGCACCGGCGCGGAATGCCCGGCCCGGGCGCGGGCCCCCACCCTCTCACCGACCGCGGCCCAGTCGCCGTACACGTCGTCGAAGTCGCCGCGCCGGTCGCCGGTCCGGCCGGCGGTGTCGATGGTGGTCTCCAGGTCGGTACGTCCGGTCGAGGCCCAGCCGCCGTCCGGCTCCTGCCACGGGCGGCCCTCCGGCCTGGCGCCCTCGCGTGCCAGACCGTCCACATCGGACAGTGCGCGGACGTGGCCGAGCACCCGCGGGTCCAGCCACGGCACGCCGCCCAGCACGTACGGCGGGTACGCGGTCAGCCGCTCCCGCAGGGTGTACCCGGCATCGGCCGTCACCGCGGCCAGCGCGTCGGTCTGCGGCCACGGTCGCTCGGGGTTCACGTGGTCGGGGGTCAGCGGGGACACCCCGCCCCAGTCGTCGATGCCGGCGTCCAGCACCTGCCGGCACTCGGCCAGGTCGACCAGGTTCGGCGGCGCCTGGAGCCGCATCGACGGGCCGAGCAGCAGTCGGGCGACCGCGATCGCTGCCAGGAACTCCTCCAGCGGCAGGTCCGCGTCGTGGCGCATCGCGGTGTCCGGCTTGGCGCGGAAGTTCTGCACGATCACTTCCTGGACCGAGCCGTACTCGCGGGCGATCCGGCGGATCGCCAGCAGCGACTCCACCCGCTCGGCCGGCGTCTCGCCGATGCCGACCAGGATCCCGGTGGTGAACGGCACGCCGATCCGGCCGGCGTCCTCGAGCACCCGCAGCCGGACCGCGGGCTCCTTGTCCGGGCTGCCGTAGTGCGCGCCGCCGGGCTCGGACCAGAGCCTGGTCGCGGTGGTCTCCAGCATCATGCCCATCGACGGGGCCACCGGCTTGAGCCGCTGCAACTCCGCCCAGCTCAGCACGCCCGGGTTCAGGTGCGGCAGCAGCCCGGTCTCCTCCAGCACCGCGACGGCCACCGAGCGCAGGTAGTCCAGGGTGGATGCGTAGCCGCGCGCCTCCAGCCACTCGCGGGCGGCCGGCCAGCGCTCCTCGGGGCGGTCGCCGAGGGTGAACAGCGCCTCCTTGCAGCCCAGCGCGGCACCGCGGCGGGCGATGTCCAGCACCTCGTCCCGTTCGCAGAAGGCGGCGTGCACCCGGTTCGGGGTGGTGGCGAAGGTGCAGTAGTGGCAGCGGTCCCGGCACAGCCTGGTCAACGGGATGAAGACCTTCCGGGAGTACGTGATCACGCCCGGCCGGCCTGCGCTGGCCAGCCCCGCGTCCCGGACCCGGGCCGCGGAGGCCATCAGGTCGGCCAACCCGGCGCCGCGGGCGGCCAGCAGCACGGTGGCCTCGGTGGCGTCCAGCGTCACCCCGTCGCGGGCCCGCCGCAGGGCCCGGCGCAGCGAGGCCGGCGAGGACGTCGGACTGGGTACTTGCGAATGCACCGGCACAACCCGAGCCTACTTTTTGCCGGGCCGGGCGCCGCATTCGACCGTCTGCGGGATCGGTTCTGGCAAATGGCGGATTGCGCGCCTGAAACCTGGGGGAGGCGCACGATTGGGTGAGCCACGACACCGCATTGAGCCCTACCGGGAACTATGTGGCGTCTGACACAGTGGTTAGCGGAAACGGCTTCAAGGACCGGTATCGGCGGCCGGGAGGGATCTGGGGGATCGATCCAGGTGTCACGTCACGCTCGCGACGCGGCGGGTCCCAAGACTGTCCGCCCCGCGGGCTCGGCCGCCCTGTTCGTCGGGCTCGCCCTGTCCACCTTCGCCGCCGGCACCTGCGCGGCGCTGCCGCTGGTGGTGGCCGAGAGCCCACGGGCCAGGTTCGCGCTGTGGGGCTGTGCGGCCGCGCTGGTGCTCTCCACCGGCCTGCTGGCCCGGTCCCGGAAGCGGCTGGTGCGGCAACTCCTCGCGGTGCACGACGAGGGCGGCCGGACCGCGGCCGAGAAGCACGCCATGGCCGAGGCGCTGCGCCGGGAGCGTGACTTCACCGAGACCGTGCTGGACACCGCCGGTGCGCTGGTCATGGTGTTCGACCGGACCGGGCGCATCGTCCGCTTCAACGACGCGTGCGAGCGGCTGACCGGGTACCTCGAGGGCGACATGGTCGGCCGGCCGGTGTGGCACGTGCTGGAGCCGGCGGACGGCCGGGCCATGCAGGCCGCGATGGAGGCGCTGGACGCCGGCCGGGTGCGGGTGCGGGCGGACGTGGCGCAGCGGGCCGAGGTGACCTGGCGGGACCAGAGCGGCGACCGGCACCGGATCGCATTCACCATCACCGTGCTGCTGAACGTGCTCGGCGAGGTGGACTACTTCGTGGCCACCGGGGTGGACGTCACCGAGCAGCGCCGCAACCACGAGCACCTGCTGCAACTGGCCACCACCGACCCGCTGACCGGGCTGGTCAACCGCACCACGTTCCAGAACACGTTGTGCATTGCGCTGGACCGGGACGACGGGCGCGGCGCGGCGCTGCTGTTCTGCGACCTGGACGGGTTCAAGGCGGTGAACGACTCGCTCGGGCACGCGGCCGGGGACGAGTTGCTGATCGCGGTGGCCAAGCGGCTGCGGCGCCAGGTGCGGCGGCACGACGTGGTGGCCCGGCTGGGCGGCGACGAGTTCGTGGTGCTCTGCCCGGGGCTGGACGAGATCGCGGCGCACCGGCTCGCGGACCGGATCCGCAAGGCGGTCGCCGCTCCGTACGGGCTGACCGCTGGTGGCGCCACCATCGGCGTGAGCGTCGGTGTGGCGGTGGCCGGGGCGGGCGCCGACCCGGAGGCTGTGCTTGCCCAGGCGGACGGCGAGATGTACCGGGTCAAGCAGCGCGGCAAGACCGGCAGCCGGTGGGTGCCGCCGCCCGGCGTCCGCGCTCCGTCCGGCTGACCACTCTTCCTGGGTGTGAGGTGCCGTCCGCCTCCGGCAACTCCCGGTGGCGAGGCCGGTCGGACCGGCGTGACACGATGGCTGGCGTGGATGTGGTGACGCTGGCGGGTGGCATCGGCGGGGCCCGATTCCTGCGCGGGGTGAAGGCGGCGCTGGCCGACGAGCCGGACGCCCGGATCACGGTGATCGGCAACACCGGGGACGACATCACCCTGCATGGGCTGCGGATCTGCCCCGATCTGGACACCGTGATGTACACGCTGGGCGACGGGATCGACGCCGGGCGCGGCTGGGGCCGGGCGGGTGAGACCTGGGCGGTCAAGGAGGAGCTGGCCGCGTACGGGGTGCAGCCGGACTGGTTCGGGCTGGGCGACCGGGACGTGGCCACGCACCTGGTGCGCACCCAGATGCTGGACGCCGGCTACCCGCTGTCGGCGGTGACCGAGGCGCTGTGCGAGCGGTGGCGGCCGGGCGTGATGCTGCTTCCCATGTCGGACGATCGGGTCGAGACGCACGTCGTGGTGGACCTGCCCGACGGCGGTGGCCGGCGGGCGATCCACTTCCAGGAGTGGTGGATCCGGTACGGGGCGGCGCTGCCGGCGCACTCGTTCGTGTCGGTCGGCGCGGACGATGCAAAGCCGGCGCCGGGTGTGCTGGACGCCCTCGCCGCCGCGGACGTGATCCTGCTGGCCCCGAGCAACCCGGTGGTCAGCGTCGGCTCGATCCTGTCGGTGCCCGGCCTGCGGGCCACGCTGGTCTCGGCCGGGGCCCCGGTGGTCGGCCTGTCCCCCATCGTGGGCGACGCGCCGGTGCGCGGCATGGCGGACGCCTGCCTGGCCGCGATCGGGGTGCGGACCTCGGCCGCCGCGGTCGGGGCGCACTACGGTGCCCGCTCCGGCGGCGGCCTGCTGGACGGCTGGCTGGTGCACACCGGCGATGCGGGCGCCGCCGTGCCGGGGGTGCGGGTCCAGGCCGTGCCGCTGCTGATGACCGACCTGGCCGCCAGCACCGCGATGGCCCGCGCCGCGCTGGACCTGGCCGCGGAGCTGCGCCCATGAGCGAGCTTGCGAGCGAACCAATGGGCACAGCAGACAGGCGAATGTGGACGCCGAGCGCCAGCGAGGTGTTCGCATGAGACAAATCGAGATCCTGCCGGTGACCGGGCTGCCGGAGTTCCGCCCGGGCGACGACCTGGCCGCGGCGCTCGCCGCCGCGGCGCCGTGGCTGCGCGACGGCGACGTGGTGGTGGTCACCTCCAAGGTGGTGTCCAAGGTGGAGGGCCGGCTGGTTCCGGCGCCGGACGACCCGCAGGCCCGGGAGGAGGCCCGGCTGGCGCTGATGGACGCCGAGGCCGCGTCGGTGCTGGCGGTGCGCGGCGACACCAAGATCATGCGTACGGTGAGCGGCCTGGTGCTGGCCGCGGCGGGGGTGGACGCGTCGAACGTGGCGCCGGACGAGATCGCGCTGCTGCCGGAGGATCCGGACGGCTCGGCGGCGGCGCTGCGGGCCGCGCTGCGTTCCCTGCTCGGGGTGGACGTGGCGGTGATGATCAGCGACACCATGGGCCGGACCTGGCGCACCGGGCAGACCGACGTCGCGATCGGCCTGTCCGGGATGGCCGCGGTGCGGGACTACCGCGGGGAGAAGGACTCCTTCGGTACGCCGCTGCAGGTCACCGAGATCGCCGAGGCGGACGAGGTGGCCGGCGCCGCCGAACTGGCGAAGGGCAAGCTGGCCGGCGTGCCGGTTGCGGTCGTCCGCGGACTGTCCATTGTGGACGACGGCCGGGGCGCGGCAGCCCTGATCCGGCCGCCCGAGCAGGACATGTTCAGCCTCGGCACCGCGGAGGCGGTGGCCCGCGGACGGCGGGAGGCGGTGCCGGCGCGGCGCTCTATCCGGTCGTTCTCGGCAGACCCGGTGGATGCGGGGGCGGTGCGCCGCGCGCTGGCCGCGGCCATCACCGCGCCTGCGCCGCACCACACCACGCCGTGGCGGTTCATCCTGGTGGAGCAGGCGAGGACCCGGCTGCTGGACGCGATGCTGGCGCGCTGGCAGCAGGACCTGCGCGGCGACGGGTTCACCACGGAGCAGATCGCCCGGCGGGTCGCCCGCGGCGACGTGCTGCGCCGCGCCCCGCTGCTGGTCGTACCGTGCCTGGTGGCCGACGGCATGCACGCCTACCCCGACCAGCGCCGCGCGGCCGCCGAGTGGACGATGTTCTGCGTCGCGATGGGCGCCGCGGTGGAGAACCTCCTGGTGGCGCTGGCCGCCGAAGGGCTCGGCTCCTGCTGGGTGTCGTCCACCATGTTCTGCCCGGACGTGGTGCGCGCGGAGTTGGCGCTGCCGGCGGACTGGCACCCGATGGGCTCGATCGCGGTGGGGCACCCGGCGGAGCCGCCGCGGGACCGCCCGCCGCGCGACCCGGACGACTTCGTGGTGCGCCGGTGATAGGTACGCGGGCCACGGCAAGCCGGGCCCGCCGCTCGGTCGGGTCCAGAACACCCCCAGATACGCCCTCCGGGGATGCGGGCGGGCAGGGTCGGTGATAGGTGCGCGGGCCACGGCAGGCCGGGCCCGCCGCGGGGTCGGGTCCAGAACATCGCCACATACGCCCTCCGGGGATGCGGGCGGGCAGGGGTCGTTGATAGGTACGCGGGCCACGGCAAGCCGGGCCCGCCGCGGGGTCGGGTCCAGAACATCGCCAGATACGCCCTCCGTCGACGCGGGCGGACAGGGCCGATGACCGGCCGGGTGGACCGGCTGCACGGGGAGCTGGTGACGTTGCTGGCCGCGTACCGGGATGCGGACGCCGGCCAGTGCGCCGTCCGGGAGGCGATGCTGGCCTACCTGGCCGCCCGCCCCGACGCGCTGCGGCGGTCCTGCGCGCCGGGGCACTTCACCGCGAGCACCCTGGTGGTGGACCCGACCCGGGAGGCCGTGCTGCTCACGCTGCACCCGCGGGTCGGACGGTGGCTGCAGCTCGGCGGGCACTTCGAGGGCGATCTGTCCATTGTGGACGCAGCGCGGCGGGAGGCGGTCGAGGAGGGCGGCATCGCCGACCTGACGATCGACCCGCAGGTGCTGCACCTGGACGTGCACCCGCTGACCTGCTCGCTCGGCGTGCCGACCCGGCACCTGGACGTGCGCTTCCTCGCGGTCGCCCCGCCGGGCGCCGAGCCCGCGATCAGCGCCGAGTCGCTGGACCTGCGCTGGTTCCACCGGGACCGGCTACCCGACCCGGTCGGCGCCGACGTGCCCGAGCAGGTGCGGCGCGCCTTCGCCCGCCTCGCCGGGGACCCCGTCGGCTGAGGTCGCCTCGGCCGGAACCGCCTCGCCCGCAACCGCCTCGCCCGCAACCGCCTCGGCTGAGACCGCTCAGATCGCGCGGTAGCCGCGGACCGGCATGCGCGGGCCGAAGCGGGGCTTGCCGACGCCGGACAGCTCGATCAGCCGCACCACCCGGTGCCGGTGCGGGGCGTACTCGGCCAGCACCTCGAGCATCCCGTCGTCGTCCAGCGGCCGGCCGAGCAGTGCCCAGCCGACCAGCCCGGGGATGTGGAAGTCGCCGACGCTCACCGCGTCGGCGTCGCCCAGCGCACGCTGCGCCACCTCGGCCGCTGTCCACGGCCCGATCCCTGGTACCACCCGCAACCGGGCCAGCGCGGTGGCCGGCTCCATCGCCACCGCCTCCTCCATCCGGGACGCAACCGCGCAGGCGGCCCGGATGGCCTGCCGCCGCTGCGGGGTGACCCCGGCGCGGTGCCAGTCCCAGTCGGCCAGCCCGCGCAGCACGGCCGGCGCGGGCGGCACCTTCATCTTGCCGGGCACCGGGCCGGGTGCCGGCTCGCCGTACCGCCAGCACAGCTCCCGCCAGGACCGGTGCGCCTCGCCGCCGGTGACCTTCTGCTCCAGGATCACCGGCACCAGCTGGTCGCACACCGCGCGGGTACGCGGCACCCGCAGGCCGGGCCGGCGGCGCCAGACCTCGCGGAGCAGCGGGTGGGCCGGCGCGAACCCGGTCACGTCGTCCCGCTCGCCGAGCAGCTCCGGCAGGCCGTCCAGGGTCCACTGCGCGCCGGCGCCCCAGGCCTCGGCGTGGACCGCGTCACCCTCGACGTGCAGCGCCAGGGTGGCCGGCCCGTCCGGGGTGTTGCCGGCACGCCACAGCCGCCCGGCCGCCACCCGCTGCGTCGGGTCGCCGGACCCGTGCGCCAGCGAGCCGACGGTGCCCCGCAGATCGAACGGCCGGCCCGGCCGCCAGACCAGCCGCGCCGAGATCACAGGTACCGCTCGCCGTACCGCTGCCGGGCCGCCGCGACGAGCTGCCTGACCCGTTCGGCGTCCCGCTTCGGGCAGATCATCGTCACGTCGCGGGTGTGCACCACGACCATGTCCCGCAGGCCCACCGCGGCCACCAGGTGCTCCGGGTCGTCGCTGATCACGATGTTGCCGACCGAGTCGACCAGCGCGGTGGCCGCCTGCACCATGTTGCCGGCGGCGTCGGGCGCGAGCGCTGAGGCCAGCGCCGGCCAGGAGCCGATATCCAGCCAGTCCACCCCGAGCTCGACCACCAGCACCTCGGCCGAGCCGTGGCCCTGCGCCGCGGGCTCCATGACCGCGTAGTCGATGCTGATCTTGGGCAGCGCGGGATATGTCGCGGCCAGCACCGCCTCGCGCCGCGGGCCGGACCACGCGTCCGCGATCAGGGTCAGCCCGGCGTACGACTCGGGCAGGTACGCCTCCAGCTCGCCCAGCACGGTGTCCGCCCGCCAGACGAACATGCCGGAGTTCCAGTAGTACCGCCCGCTGTCCAGATAGGACTGGGCGGTGTCCGCGTCCGGCTTCTCCCGGTACGCCGAGACACGGTACGCGCCGCCGCCCAGCTCGTCGCCGCGCTCGATGTAACCGAAGCCGGTGTGCGGCGCGGTCGGCACGATGCCGAGGGTGACCAGCGCGTTCTTGTGGTCCTCGGCCAGCCCGAACGCCGCGGTGAGCCGGTCGGCGAACACCTCGACCGGCTCGATCACCTGGTCCGCGGAGACCACGGCGAGTACCGCGTCCGGGTCGCGCCGGTGCAGCACGGCCGCCGGCAGGCCCACCGCGTTGGCGGTGTCCCGCCCACAGGGCTCGCCGATCACGTTCTCCGGCGGCAGGTCGGGCAGGTTGGCCAGCACGGCCTCGCGGTGCGCCTCGGCGGTGCAGACCAGAATGGCCTCGGCCGGCAGCACCGCGCGCAGCCGGTCGAAGGCGAGCTGCAGCAGGCTGCGCCCGCCAACCACCTCGAGGAGCTGCTTCGGCCGGGCCGCCCGGGACATCGGCCACAGCCGGGTGCCCGCGCCGCCGGCCATGATCACGCCGTACCGCACAGAAGAACCTCCGGGATCAGTGTTTCAGGTGCCGGCACCGACCTCGGGCAGTACCCGGGCCAGCGCGGCCCGGGCGGCCAGGCCGGCGCGCAGCAGCAGCCGCAGCGGGACATGCCGCAGGCCCGGGTACCGGCGGGACAGGTACAGGTACGCGCTGCGGTGGTGCGCGGCAACCATCTCGGCGCGGTGGCGCCGGGTCGCGTGCGCACCCTCGTGCGTGACCACGGCGGTGGGCACGTACACATTCAACCAGCCGGCGCGGCCGATCCGGTCACCGAGGTCCAGGTCCTCGAAGTACATGAAGTAGGCGGGGTCGAAGCCGCGCACCGCCTCGAACACCTCCCGGCGCAGCAGCAGGCACGACCCGGAGAGCCAGCCGACCGGGCCCTCGGCCTGCTCACCGCGCTCCTGCCGGTACGACCGGGACCACGGGTTGCCCGGCCACCACCAGCCGAACAGGGCGTGCCCGATGCCGCGGCCGAGCGACGGCAGCGCCCGCGCCGACGGGTACCGCGAACCGTCCGGGCGCCGGATCAGCGGCCCCAGCGAGCCGGCCCGCGGCCAGCGCCCGGCCGCGGCCAGCAGCGTGTCGAGCGCGTCCGCCTCGAAGGTCACGTCCGGGTTGGCCACCAGCACGAACGGCGCGGTGGTCTTGGCCACGCCCACGTTGGCGGCCCGGCCGTAGCCGAGGTTGCCGCCGGTGGGCACCAGCCTCACGTTCGGCCGCGCCGCCGCCCGCTCCGGGGCGCCGTCGTCGGAGCCGTTGTCGGCGAGCACCACCTCGTACGGCTGGGTGGTCGCCTTGTCCAGGGTGTCCAGGAACGCCTCCAGCGACCCGCCTGGAGAGTAGGTCACCGCGACCACGGCGACCACGGGATCTGATTCCATTCCTCGGCTCCGCGCTCGGTCAGCTCCGCGAGCTCCGCGGGCTCCGCGGGCCTGGCGGCCCTGCGATGCTCCCCCGCTGTCGCCTTGCCGGGTCACCGGGCGACGGCCCGCGCGTACGCCGCGAGGTGTGCCTCCGCGCTCGCCTCCCAGGTGAACTCGGCCGCCCGGGCCACCGCCGCCTCCGACAGCCGGCGGCGCCGGTCCCCGTCGTCCACCAGCGCGATCAACCCTTCGGCGATCGAGTCGGAGTCGGCCTCGGTGTAGGCCACCGCGTCGCCGCCGACCTCCGGCAGCGACAGCCGCGGCGTGGTCAGCACCGGCGCGCCGCACGCCATCGCCTCCAGCACCGGCAGCCCGAAGCCCTCGCCGTGGCTCGGGTAGGCCACCACCAGGGCACCGCCGAGGTACCCGGGCAGGTCAACGAAGCGCAGGTACCCGGGGCGGAGCACCCGCAGGTGGGACGGCACCTCGGTGATCGCCGCGTCGATGTCGTCGTCCCAGCCGGAGCCGCCGGCCAGTACCAGCGCCGGTGGGCTCTCCCGGTCGGCGAACGCCTTCACCCAGCCGCGTACCAGGGCCGGCACGTTCTTGCGCGGCTCCAGCATGCCGAGGAAGGCGATGTACGGGGTGCCGTGCAGGCCGAGCCGGCGGTTGAGCCGCTCCTTCTCCTCCTCGCTCGGCACGTGGAAGGCCTCGTGGTCCACCCCGTGGTAGGCCACGTCGATCCGGGTCGGGTCGGCGGCCAGCACCCGGATCAGCTCGTCCCGGGTGGCCTTGGACGGCACCACGCAGCGGGTCGCCCGGTGCAGCGCGTTCTTGATCGCGGACCGGAAGAACGGCCCCTTGACCGCGGTGTGCACCTCGGGCTGGGTGAAGAAGGTGACGTCGTGGATGGTCACCACGGTCGGCCGGCCCGGACGCACCGGCATCGTGTAGTGCGGGCAGTGCAGCACCTCGGCGTTCACCTGCTGGGCCACCAGCGGCAGGGCCGCCTGCTCCCAGGCCAGCCGCGCGGCGCGGTGCGAGATCGCCGGCGGGCCGGCCACGATCTGCGCCGCCGGCGCCATCCCGCCGTACCGCTCGGCGTCGGCCCGCTGGCACACCACCGCCAGGTCGGCGCCGGCGGGTCCCAGTGCGGAGATCAGTCCGTCGACGTAACGACCAACGCCGCCCCGGTCGGCGGGCACTGACGTCGCGTCCACGAGCACGCGGGGCGCGCTGTCGGACACGGACACTCCTTGAACTCACTCTTAGCTACGTCGTCGTTGTCGCCGTACGGACCCGGATCTCGGGTCCGTTCGACAGCCTACGCCGAGGGCCGGTCGCGCTGTGTCAGGGGCCACACCGCGCAGAAGGCGTGCGGCGACGGGCCACCGGTAACACGCGGGGCGCCTCGGCGGGGTTCAGAGCAGCGCCGCGTACAGCTCCCACAGGGTGCGCGCGGCGCCCTCCCAGGTGTAAGCCGCCGCGCGCCGCCGTCCCGCGGCGGCCAGTCGGGCGCGCAGGCCGCTGTCGCCGGCCACCCCCGCCAGCGCCGCCGCCAGCGCCGGGGCGTCCTCGCGCGGCACCACCACCGCCGCCCCGCCGCCGACCTCCACCAGCGCGGGCGCGTCCGAACTGACCACCGGCACGCCGGCCGCCATCGCCTCCAGCAGCGGCAGCCCGAACCCCTCCGCGCGGCTGGGCGCGGCCAGCGCCGTGGCCCGGGACAGCACCACCGCGAGGTCCGGGTCGTCGATCCGGCCGAGCACCCGGACACGGCCCGGCCGGATACCCAGCCGGGCCGCTTCGGCCAGCGGGTCCACCCCGCCCCAGCCCGGCTGGCCGACCACCAGCAGCGGCAGGTCCGGCGCGTCCGGGTGGGCGAGCGCGGCGAGCAGCACGTCCAGCCCCTTGCGCGGTTCGAGGGTGGCCAGGCTGAGCAGGTAGCCGCCGTCGGGCAGGTCCAGCCGGGCGGCCCGCTCCTGCGCGTCGGCCGGCGGGTGCAGGTCCGCGCTGGCACCCTCGCCCACCACGGCCACCCGGTCGGGCCGCAGCGGCAGCACCGCGGCGAGGTCGTCGGCCACCGCGCGGGTGGGCACCACGATGCGGTCCGCGGTACGGGCGGCCAGCCCGGCCATCCGCCGGTGCCACGCCACGCCGCGCGGGGTGAGCGCCTGCGGATGGGTCCACGGCACCGCGTCGTGGATGGTCACCACCAGCGGGCGGCCCCGCCGTGGCGGCGCCAGCGGGGTGGGCGCGTGCACCACGTCGCCGCGCGGGGCCGGGCCGGTGCCGCGCTCCCAGGCCGCGGCCAGCGCCCGGCGGGGCAGCGGCAGCCGGTGCGGACCGTCCACGGTGGACACCCGCGCGGCGGTGGTGTCGCGGTGGTACGCGGTCCACCCGGTCACCGTCGCACCGGCCGGCGCGGTGGCGGCCAGTGCGGCGGCGAGCTCCCGACTGTACCTCCCGGTGCCGCCGGGCACCGGGGCCAGGCACTGCTCGAGCAGTACGGCGAGACGCGTCACGGCGGGTGACCGTACCGCGCTCGCGGCGATCACCGGGTTGGCGGGGCCGGCAGAGATCGACCGACCCGGTAACTCGGTGACCGGCGGGAAAGGGGAGGTCCAGACTCTGCGGAGAAGCCGGAGTCTGCGGAGAAGGCGGCGAGGTGGCAGGATCGGGCCGTGCGCATCGGACTGCAGATTCCCGACTTCACCTGGCCCGGCGGGCCGGCCACCATGGCCGCGGACCTGGCCGCCATCGCCCGGACCGCCGAACAGGCCGGCTTCGACTCCGTCGCGGTGATGGACCACCTGTTCCAGATCGGCGTGATCGGCCCGCCCGAGCAGGACATGCTCGAGGCGTACACCACGCTCGGGTTCCTGGCGGCACACACCGAGCGGGCGAAGCTGATCACGGTGATGACCGCGGTGACCTACCGCGACCCGGGGCTGCTGGCCAAGGCGGTCACCACGCTGGACGTGCTGTCCGGCGGTCGGGCCTGGCTGGGCATCGGGGCCGCGTGGAACGAGGAGGAGTCGCGCGGGCTCGGCCTGTTCTTCCCGCCCACCGCCGAGCGGTTCGAGCGGCTGGAGGAGGCGCTGCAGATCTGCCTGCAGATGTGGCGCGGCGACGAGTCGCCGTACCGCGGTGCGCACTACACCCTGGAACGCCCGCTGAACGCGCCGCAGTCGCTGACGCGGCCGCATCCCCCGATCATGATCGGGGGCGGCGGGGAGAAGAAGACGCTGCGGCTGGTGGCCAGGTACGCCGATGCGTGCAACCTGTTCGCCATGCCGGACGTGGCCCACAAGCTGGAGATCCTGCGCGAGCACTGCGAGCGGGAGGGCCGCGACTACGACGAGATCGAGAAGACGGCGTACTACCGGTTCGACGTGGGGCCGGACGGCGAGAAGGTGGAGGAGACCATCGAGCAGCTGCGCGGGCTGGCCGACCTCGGCTTCCAGACCGCGCTCGGCCAGGTGGTCGGCGCGCACACCCTGCGCCCGCTGGAGATCATCGGCGAACGGGTCATCCCGGCGGTCGCCGACCTCTGACCGCCGGCCGGCCGGCCGGCCGGCGCCGGCACCCGGCCGGCCCGGTACCCGGCCGCGTCGCCGGCCGCGGGTCCGGCCGGCGTCAGTTGGGCAGGCGCACCCAGGGTCCCCAGGTCGAGGTGCGGACGCGCTGGTACGCCGAGCCGTTCGTGCCCAGCGCGTAGATGTCCGTGCGCCCCGGCGTCGCCGCCGCGAAGGGGCCGGCGCCCAGCACGCCGCCGAGGTTCACCCACCCGCCGAACTGGCCGTTGACCGCACGCATCCCGTACAGCGCCGAGGTGGTGCCGCGCAGGTACAGGTCGACCGTTCCGGCGCCGGGCGAGGCGGCCGCGACGTCACCGAGCGCGGCGCCGCCGCGGTTCACCCACGGGCCCCACCGGCCGCCGGCCAGCGAGCGCGTGTACACCGATCCGCTCGAGCCGTTGACCACGACGGTGACCGCCCCCGGCCCGGTGGCGGCGGCGCCCGGGCCCGCGTCGACGGTCAGCCCGCCGCCGAGCCCGTGCCAGCCGGTGAACGTCATCGCGGCGTTCCACGAGCCGTACCAGAGCGCGCCGTCGCCGCCGCGGTAGAACACCAGGGTGGAGCCGTCCGACATCCGCACCGGGTACGGCCGGGAGGTGACCACCCCACCCCAGTGCTGCCAGCCGAGGAACGCCCCGGCGGCGGACACCCGGGCGGAGTGCAGCCCGTTGCCCAACCCCCGGAACCACACCTGCGTGCTGCCGTCGGCCCGGCGCAGCGCCGCCGGGGCGCCGACCACCGACCCGCCGAGCGCCTGCCACGGCAGCCAGCCGCGGCCGGAGACGAACATGCGGTAGTACATGTCGCCGACGGGTCCCCGGGTGAACAGGTCCATCGAGCCGTCGCCGGGGTCGCGCACGGCGCCCGGGGTGACCGTCTGGGTGAAGCCGGAGGTAATCGTGAAGTACGTGCTGAACAGCACCGACGAGGCGCAACTGCGCAGCGCGGTGCCGGTGGTGGTGACCGCGGTCGGGGTGCCGGCGCCGTCGTGGCCGTCCAGCCGGACGTCGAGGATGCGGCCGCCCCAGCTGCCGTGGCCGTCCCGGGACAGCACCGCGATCCGGTCCAGCGTGCCCACCGCGGGGAAGCAGCCCTGCACGGTGGCGGCCGGCAGGGTGCCGGTCCAGTTCGCCCGCGGGTTGTCAACGGCGTCGTACGGGTCGGCCTTGGCCACCAGGTACGGCAGGTTCGGGTCGGCCACCGTCCAGCCGCCGTTGCTCGAGCTGAACTGGGCCAGGATCGGCGCCCCGCCGTAGGTGCGCACCCGGTTCGCGGTGGCGGTGACCGCGCCGGTGGACGAGGCCGGCTGCAGGTTGGTCACGGTGCCGCCCTGGTACAGCCGCAGGCCGCCGTACACCTGGCAGGCGGTGGTGTCGCAGGTGTCCCACGCGGCGCCGGCCGCGATGTGCGCCCGGCCGTAGGCCGCGTAGGTGCGGGCGGCCACCGCCTGCACCTGCAGCGCCACGGCCGGCCAGGACGCGGGCATCTCGCGCGGCACCACGCCGTTCAGGTACCGCTCCATCGACAGCGTGTTCACTCCGGCCACCGTCGTGTCGCCGGTGCGCACCCCCGCCACGGCGCCCTCGTAGTCGCGGGACGTCCCGTCCGGGTACGCCACCCGGACCGCCGGCGGCCCCTCGAACGACATCGGACCGGCGCCGCTGGTGACCGCACCCCAGGTGCTGCCGCCGTCGGCGGAGTGCTGCACCCGCAGCGCGGCCGCGTCGGCCACCACCCGGTACCGCGCCAGGGCCGCCGTGTCCGTCAGGTTGGTCACCCCGCCGGTGGCCACGTCGCGCACCCGCAGCCCGGACGCGCCGTACACGGTCACCGCCGCGGCCGGCACCGCCATCAGCCGCACCCGGATCTGGTTGCCGGTGGCGAGGCTGGCCACCGCGGTGCCCGGATAGTAGAAGTCCAGCACCTGCGTGCTGGTCAGGCCCGCCAGCGCGGCACCGCGGGCGCCGTACTGGGACATCCCCCGGCCGTGACCGAAGCCGTGCCCGGCGACGGTGAACGAACCGGCGGCCGGCCGCGGGTAGTCCTCCTCCGCCCCGGCCGACGCCGCCGGCAGCAGCGCGGCCACGGTGACAACTCCGGCAACGACCACACTGGCGCGACGCACGGCACCCACCCCACTCGGCACAGAGTTTCCAGTGTGCGCCGCCGTGCCGCCCTCGGTGGCCGGTTTGCCCATTAAGGCAGGGAGCCGGCAGCTACGGCACGGCCAGCCAGGGGCCGAAGCCGGCGGCGGTGCGGTCCCGGAAGTACGCGGTGCCGCTGGTGCCCACCGTCCACACCTCGGTACGACCGCCCAGCGCGGCCGCGAACGTGCCGGTGGACAGCGCGCCACCGACGTTGGTCCACCCGCCCCACTGGCCGTTGACCGAGCGCCGGGTGTACAGCGCGCCCGCGCCGGTGCCGCGCAGGTACACGTCCAGCACGCCGGCCGACGGCGACGCGGCGCCCAGGTCCGCCGTGGTGCCGCCGCCCAGGCCGGTCCACGGCCCCCACCGCCCGGCGGCCCGTGAGCGGCTCGCGATGCTCCCGTTGGCGGCCACCACGAGCGCGGTGACCTGGCCGCTGCCGGTCACGGCCGCCGCCGGGGCGGCGCCGGGTGCCAGCACGCCGCCCAGGCTGAAGACCCCGGCTCCACCGCCGGACGCGGTGAACACGGCGTAGCTGAGCGTGCTCCCGGACAGGTAGAAGACCAGCGTCGAGCCGTCCGACTGCCGCACCGGGTACGGCCGCGAGGTGACGTTCCCGGCCACCCGCAGCACCCACCCGTGCCAGCCGCCGGCCGCGTCCAGCGTGCCCTGGTACAGCGAGTCCTTCGTGCCGCGCACGTACACCCGCACCGATCCGTCCGGCAGCCGCAACGCGCCCGGGCTGCCCAGCACCCCACCGCCGAGCGACCTCCACGGCTGCCAGCCGTGGTTGACGACGTACCGCCGGTGCAGGACGTCCTTGGCCGGACCGGTCGCGAACAGGTCGATGTTGCCGTAGCTGTCCCGCACGCCGGCCGGCTCGCTCGTCATCAGGAACTTCGAGGTCACGGTGAAATAGGTGCTGCGCAGCCCGGCGCAGCGCCGCAGCCCGTCGCCGTCGGTGGTGACCGAGACGGCGGTGCCACCGATGTTGCCCTCCACCCGGACACCGGTGATCCGGCCGCCCCAGTCGCCGTGCCCGTCCCGGCCGGTGACGACCAGGCGGTCCAACGTCGCGCCGGGCAGCAGGCATGCGGCGAGGGTGGTCACCGGCACCGCGGCGGTCCAGGATGCGTACGGGTTGCCGGGCAGGTCGTAGGGGTCGGCCGCGGCGACCAGGTACGGGAAGCCCGACACCGCCACCGTCCAGCCGCCGTTGGAGGCGCTGAACTGGGCGAAGATCGGAGCGTCCTGCCAGGTCCTGATCTGCCCGGCGGTGGCGGCGACCGCTGTGCGGACCGCGGCCGGCTGCAGGTCGATCCGGGTGCCGTCGGCGGTGTAACGGTACCGGCCGCCGTAGACCTGGCAGGCCGCCGTGTCGCAGATGTGGTACCAGTTCGTGGGCCGGTCGGCGCGCGCCCGCGCGGCGTACGTCCGGGCCGCGACCGCCTGCGCCTGCAGGGTCGCCGCGGGCCAGGTCGAGTAGACCTCGGCCGGCACCACGCCGGCCACGTACTCGTCGATGGCCACCGTGTTCACCACCCGCAGCCCGGAGCCGCCCGAGGGGCCGCCCGAGAGCATGCCGGCGTAGTCGCGGGCCGTACCGTCGGCGTGCACCAGGTGCAGCAGCGGTGGGCCGGAGAACGTCAGCGTGCCGGTGGTGGACGTGGCGCCGCCGGTCAGCGTCACCGGCGTCCAGATCCCGCCGCCCTGGGAGACCTGCAGCGACACCGTGCTGGAGCCGTCCACCACCCGGTACTGCCCGGTGCCGCCCAGCGCGGTGTCCGACCCGGTCGCCGAGTCGCGGACGGACAGGCCGGGCGCCGCGGCGACCACCAGCGGCTCGGCTCCGGGCAGGGTCAGCCGGACCCGCAGGTCGCCCGCGGGGTCGACCGTGCCCACCGCGGTGCCTGGGTAGTAGAAGTTCAGGATCTGCGCCGCGGTCTGGCCGGCCTTCGCCCGGTTCATCGCGCCGTACTGCGACATCCCGTGGCCGTGCCCGTAGCCGTGCCCGGCGAAGGTGTACGACCCGCCGGCCGGCACCGGGTAGGTCTCCTCGCTACCGACCGCGCCGCCCGGCCTGGACAGCGCCACGGTCAGCCCCGCCCCGAGCACCGCAGACAGCAGGACGGCGACCGTCACCCGGCCGCGGACAGTACCGCGCATGACCCCTCCCGACATTGCGACTCAGCCCTCCGGCTCAGCCCTCCTGCGGCCCGGCACTTCCCGGCCCGGACCGGGCCGCCCGCCGGGGTGACAAACTACCCGAAGGTCAATCCCCGGCGGCGGCCTGCCGGCGCTCGCTGGCCAGGTCGGCGTCGACCATCATCTCGATCAGCGTCCGGAAGTCCACCTGCGGTTTCCATCCCAGCCGGTCATGCGCCCGGGAGGCGTCCCCGATCAGCAGGTCAACCTCGGCCGGGCGGAAGAACCGCGGGTCCTGCACGACGAGGCCGCTCCAGTCGCCGATGCCGGCCCGGGCGAACGCCACGTCGAGCAGTTCCCGGATGGAGTGCGTCCGGCCGGTGGCGATCACGTAGTCCTCCGGCACGTCCTGGTGCATCATCAGCCACATCGCCTCGACGTAGTCGCCGGCGAACCCCCAGTCGCGGCGCGCCTCCAGGTTGCCCAGCGCCAGCGTGTCCTGCAGGCCGAGGGCGATCCGGGCCACCGCCCGGGTGACCTTCCGGGTGACGAACTCGTACCCGCGCCGCGGGCTCTCGTGGTTGAACAGGATTCCGGAGCAGGCGAACGCATCGTAGGACTCCCGGTAGTTCACCGTCATGTAGTGGCCGAACGTCTTGGCCACGCCGTACGGCGAACGCGGGTGGAACGGGGTGTCCTCGTTCTGCGGCGTCTGGCGCACCTTGCCGAACATCTCCGAACTGGACGCCTGGTAGAAGCGCACCTTGGACATGTCGTTCTGGGTGTGGATCCGGATGGCCTCCAGGATCCGCAGCACCCCCATGCCGGTGATCTCGCCGGTCAGCTCGGCCTGTTTCCAGGACAGCCCGACGAAGCTGATCGCGCCGAGGTTGTACACCTCGTTCGGCTGGGCGATCTCCATCGCGCCGATCAGGCTGGGCAGGTCGCGCAGGTCCCCCTCGAGGAGCTGGATCGACGGGATGACCCGCTCCACCGTGGAGATCTTCGGGTTGCTCTGCCCGCGGACCAGGCCGAACACCTCGTACCCCTTCGCGGCGAGCAACTCGCCGAGGTACATGCCGTCCTGTCCGGTGATGCCGGTGATGAGCGCTCGTGGCACGGGAACTCCTCTACGGGCTACTGCTTGCGGAAGGTCAGCCGGATGAAGGTGTAGCGCAGCCCGGTGCGCTTCCAGAACACCGGCCGCTCGGGGTGGTCCAGTGCCAGCCCGCCCTCCAGGTGCAGGCCCTTCTCGCCGGCCAGCGAGACCAGGTCCTTGATCTCGCCCGGGGAGAAGATGTGCACCGGCTGGCCGTATGCGAGGTGGTTGCCGGTGTCCGGCGGGTCCTGGTCGTAGTCGGTGGAGACCACGAGCAGCCCACCGGGTTTCAGGATGCGGGCCGACTCGGCCAGGAACGGCCCCGGCGGCACCCCGTGCTCGATCACGCTCATGCAGGTCACCGCGTCGAAGCGGCCGTCGGCGAAGTCGGTCGCGGTGATGTCGCCGTACCGGAACAGCACCCCGTCGCGGCGCACGTCCGCGCCGAACTCCAGGTTGTTGCCGACCAGGTCGGTCAGCCCGTACAGCCGCAGCCACGGCAGTACCGGGGAGTACCGCGCGGCGTCGGCGTCCAGCACCGCGGCGCCGGCGCCCAAGTGGTTGACCACGGTGGACACGGCGCCCAGCGCGTCCCAGTTCTTCTGCCGGTCGCGGTGCAGCGGCAGCCGCAGCCGGCGGCACTCGGCCACCGCGGCCTGCCAGTCGGCGACGGTCCGCAACACGTCGGTGGGTGGCACCGGCGTCGGCTTCGGGCGGCCGTCGGGGTACCGCCGGCGCTCGAGGGCGCGCTGCGTGGCGACGCGGGTCCACAGCACGGTCTCCGCGGCGCGCCTGAGCCCCGCCAGCACCGGGCCGCCCGGGGGCGCGGCTTCGGCCGTCGCGGACACAAGCGGCTGGACGGGCCCGGGCGCGGGGGACCGGTGGTGCTCCGGCGGCGGGGCCAGCCGGCGGCCGCGGGGGCCGGTGGCCGACTTGCTGGCGACCCACAGGTAGGTCGGCATTACCGGGATCATCGCCCGCAGCGCCGCGGTCGGCACCTTGGCCACCGGGCCGGGCACCAGGTCGGCTGCGGCGAACGCGCCCGGGTCCTTGATCACCGACAGCGTGTAGTCCCAGACGTGGAACCCGGCCAGCATCCGGGTCAGCCCGGCCCGGCTGTGGAATCTCTCGTAGTACGCGTCGGACCTGCCGAACAGGCGCACGTACCGGTCGGCGGCGCGCCGCGGCAGCCAGGACAGCAGCGGCAGCCGGTGGTGCGGCTCCATCGGGCCGTACTTGTTGCCCAGCCCGAGGTACAGCACGCCGTCCGGCTTGAGCACCCGGCGGATCTCGGCCAGCACCGCGTCCGGGTCCACCACGTGCTCGTAGATGTGGTTGAAGATGACCACGTCCAGCGACTCATCCGGCAGCGGCATCGCCTCACCGGAGGCGAGCACGAACTCCACCCGCTCGCCGAAACGCTGCCGCGCCTTGGTCAGCCCGGGCTCGTCGATGTCGAAGCCGTAGGTTCTGGCGGCACCGGCCCCGGCCAGCTCGTCGGCGATGAAGCCGGCCGAGCAGCCGACGTCCGCCACGGTCAGCCCGGACAGGTCGGTACGGCCGAGGAAGTGGTACAACACGCTGAGGATCTTGCGGGCCTTGGTCCGCCGCTGCTCCTCGTCGAGCATCTTCGCCTGCAGCTCGGAGTACGCGAGCTGCGGCTCGCGCTTATCCGCCATCCACCGCTCCATTCTTCCGGGCCGGCCTCGCGGCCGACCACGCCGTGGCCAGCCCGAAGTCGACCGCGACCATCACGACCCGCGACACCAGCGCCACGGCGAGCGCCCGCGGCTGGTCCAGCACGGTAGCGAACGCCACCACGACGGCGGCGTCCCGGACCCCCGCACCGGCCGGGACCGGGATGAAGAGCACGCCCAGGCAGTACGCGAGCGCGAAGCCGCCTACCGCCAGCGGGAGCGCCCGGCCCGGGTCCACGTGCAGGCCGAGCATCAGCACGTACGCGTGGAGGCCGAGCAACACCCAGCCCAGCACCTGCCAGGCCGCCGCCCGCGCGGTGCCCCGCACCGTGGTGCGGACCTGCAGCGGCTCCTGGCGGATCGCGCGGAGCAGCCGGTTGAGGACGGCGACGATCACCACGGGGTGCAGCAGGGCAACGAAGAACGGCACCACGAGCACGACCCACCAGTAGCGTCGCAACGTGTCGGTGCCGCCCAACGGCAGCAGCACCGCCGCCACCGACAACCCGGCCGCCACCGCCAGCACCATCGCCAGCACCGTGGCGGCGAAGGAGACCTTGCGGGGCACGTGCAGCTCCCGCCCCAGCTCGATCTGCGCAACCATCGGCCACACCGAACCGGGCAGGTACTTGCCGAGCTGGCTGAGGAAGAACACCCGTCCGGCGTCGCGCAGCCGCAGCGGGAACCCCAGATCGGCCAGCAGCGCCCGCCAGGCCAGCATCCCGGCCACCATCCCGGCCGCACCGAGCGGAACCGACCCGAGCGCGGCCACCCAGCCCAACTCGGCCAGCGCGCCGGAGACCTGCGACCAGCGGCGGACCACGAACAGCACCCCGAACGCCAGCACCAGCACGCCGAAACCGACCTTGACCCAGAACAACGGCCCGCGCCGGCCGGGCACCGCGGACGCACCGGTCCCGCCTGTCCCGCCTGCGCCCACCGCCAGGTAGCCGCCGCGGCCGTCCCCGGCGGCGTTCCCCCCCGCGTCCCTGGCGACGTTTCCCGCGCTGCCGGCGCCGTTCCCCGCGTTCCCGGTGGCGTTCCCCGCGTTCGCGGCGGCGTTCGCGGCGGCGTCCCCGGCGTTCGCGGCCACGCCGCGGTCCCTGCTCAACCGCGTCATGACCCGGCCACGCCGATCAGGCCCTCCAGGTACGCCGCCCACTTCGGCGCCGGATCCACCGCCGGCACCGCGGCGCGCAGCTTGGCCGGCATCCCATCGGCATAGAACCGGTGCAGCGCGTCGGTCAGCGAGGCCACGTCGTCCGGCTCGCACAGGATCCCGTCCACCCCGTCGCGGACGTCGTCCGGCAGGGTGCCGACCCGGGTGGCGACCACCGGCACGCCGTGCTCGAACGCCAGGTAGGCGTTGAACGACGCGGTGGCCGACCGGTACGGCAGCGCCAGCGCGTCCACGTCGGCGAACAGTCCGGGCACGTCAGCGGCGTCGACGTAGCCCGGCCGCAGGTCCACCCGGTCGCCCATGCCCAGCTCGGCGACCAGCGCCTCGGTGGACGCCGCGCCGCCCCAGAACTCGCCGGCCACCCGCAGCAGCACGCCCGGCGGCCCCGCGGCCAGCGCGCGCAGCAGCACGTCCAGCCCCTTGTACGGGCGGACCAGGCCGAAGAACAGTAGCCGGCGGTGCACCTCGCCCAGCCGTGAGTCGGCCGCGGCCGCCGTGGCCACCAGCATCGGCGCAATGTGCCGCAGTGCGACCGGCCGCTGGGTCACCGTACGCGCGACCTCGGCCTGCTCGGCGGAGTGCACCAGCACGCCGTTCACCCGCGACAGCACCGCCCGCATCAACGTCTTGTCGATGGGCCGCCGCTCGTGCGGCAGCACGTTGTGGCACTGGGCCACCACCCTGGCGGTACGCCGCCGGCCCAACCCGGCCAGGATGCCGAGATACGCGGGCATCTGCACCGGCGTCGTCACCACGAGCACGACCAGGTCGTAGCCGCGCAGCCGGCGGCCGGCCCGGAACCACCCGTCCGGGCGGCGCCAGGACAGTCGCCGGACGGTGCCGGGGTAGAGCGGCAGCTCCGGCTCCGCCACCGTGAGCTGACCCGGGTAGAGCAGCTTCGGGTACTGGTGCGACCAGGACTCCAGCCGAACCTCGTGCCCGGCGGCGGCGAGCCGGTGGGCCAGCGAGGTGGTGTACTGCGCGACCCCGCCCTTGTACGGGTGGGCGGGTCCGACGAGCGCGACGCGCACTAGTCGGACCTCGACCGGACGATCAGGTCGGCCAGCAGCGCCACCGATGAGATGATCAGTCCGGTCACGATCAGCAGCATCGCGTTGGTAGTGATCCGGAAGTGGTACCGCACCACGTCGAAGATCGACTTCACGAACCCGATCCCGAGCATCCACAGCGCCAGTGGCATGAGGACCTTGATCGGGTTGAAGTACATGACCATCCGCAGCACCTGCAGGATGTACCGGTAGGCGTCCTTGACGAAGTGGAACTTCGAGGATCCGGCCCGCTTGGCGTAGTCGATCGCGATGTAGTCCACCGGGTGCTGGTTGGACAGGAACGACATCGTGATCGTGGTGACACAGGAGAACCCGGGCGGCAGCAGCCGCAGGTACGGCAACGCCACGTCCCGGCGGAACGCGCGCAGCCCCGAGTTGAGGTCCGGGATCCGGGTGGCCGCCAGCCGTTCGGCGATCTTGCGGATGACCCACTTCGCCGGCACCCGGAGGAACTTGTGGGTGCCCTGCTCGGAGGTGCGGGCGCCGACCACCTGGTCCACGTCCGGGTTGTCCAGCAGGTACTGGACGAACTCCGGGATGCGCTCGTTCGGGTAGGTCATGTCGGCGTCGGTCCACACCACGATCCGGCCGTACGCCTCGCGGGTGCCGATCCGGCGCGCGGTGCCCGAGCCGCCGTTGCGGCGGAACGGCATCAGCCGCAGGTGCGGGTACTTCGGCAGCGCCTCGCGCAGCACCTGCAGGGTGCTGTCGGTCGACTTGTCGTCGATGGCCAGCAGTTCGTAGGTGTACCCGCTGGCGTCCATCGTCTTGCTGATCCGCTCGATCTCGAGCAGCACGTGGTCCTGCTCGTTGTAGCAGGGCAGCACGATGCTGACGTCGAGGATGTTCGGGCCCTTCGGACCCGGCTGCCCCTGGGTGCTGGCGTGCGGGTGCAGGAACGGCTCGAGTTGCTTCTGGCTGGGCAGAGGCGAGGGCGAGGCGCCGGTCGACGGGACGGCGGTCACAGATCGGTTCTCCTGACAGCTGGCGACACAGTCCGGGCGGGCGCGCAGGGATGGCCCACCGGAGAGCAGAGGATAGCGGCACACCCGGTCCGGGACCCAAACGCGTCCCCCGGCCGGCCACGTTGCGTAGTCATCCACGCCGCGACGCCCGCTCGGCGGAGGGCGGCTGCTAGATTGCCCGGCGCCGGTTGCAGGGTTCGAGGCGAGGGGCAGCGCGCCGTGGGTCAGTTCCGGGAGTACCGCAACCTGATGCGCACGCTGCGCCCGGACCGGGAGACCTCGGCGCGGTCGTTCTACGCCGGCGTGCTGCGGCACCGGGTGCTGCGCCGGCGGGCGATCTGGATCGGTTCGCCGACGGTGCTGGACGGGGCCGAGCGGGTGCAGGTGCGCTCCGGCGGCGCGCTGCGGGTGGGGCTGGGGCCGTTCGGGCTGACCAGCGAGCACGACCACTCGATCATCCGGGTCCGGCCCGGCGCCCGGTTCGTGGTGGACGGCGTGGTCAGCCTGCAGCGCGGCATCCGGATCGTGGTGGACGCCGGGGAGCTGATCATCGGCGACGGCACCAACGTGAACGGCCTGACCAACATCCTGGTGGCCGACTCGGTCCGGATCGGCGCCGGCTGCACGTTCTCGTGGGACGTGCAGGTCCTGGACAACGACTTCCACACCATGACCGTGGACGGCGCCGAGCGCCCCTCGCACGGCCCGATCGTGATCGGCGACCGGGTCTGGGTCGGCACCCGGGCGGTCATCCTCAAGGGGGTGACCATCGGCGACGGCGCGGTGGTCGGGGCCGGCGCGGTGGTCACCCGCGACGTGCCGGCCGGCACGGTCGTGGCCGGCCTGCCCGCAAAGGTGGTCGGCAAGGTCGAGTCCTGGCGCTGAGCCGGGCCTCGGCGGGGCGGACGGACAGCCTGCGCAGGCGGACAGCCGACGCAAGCGGTCAGCCGGTGGTGACCCGATACACGGTGAAGTGATACGGGATCTGCACCCCGCTCGCCGGCCGGGTGATCGAACTCTCGCCCCACCGCGGCAGCAGCCCGGCGAACTCCCGCGCCACGCTCACCCGCAGCCCGCGCATCGGCGGCGGCGCGCCCTTCTCGTACACCAGGAACACCGGCTTGTCCGGGAAGTGCCTCAGGTACGCGGTGACGTAGCCCGGCAGCGCGGCCGGGTTGGCCGGCAGCAGCACGCTGACCTGCCCCTGCTCCAGCCACAGCGGGCTGCCGAACAGCGTGGGCGCCGCGGAGCAGCAGTACTGGTCGCCCTGCCAGAGGAAGACGCCCTGGCTGCCGTTGCCCAGCGCGGCCACGTCCCTGGCCACGAAGTAGCTCCCGCCCCACTCGTCGTGCTGCCGCAGCGGCAGCGACTGGTGCAGGTAGACGGCCAGCAGGAACGCGGCCAGCACCGCGGCGCTGACCGGGCCGGCCAGCCTCGGCAGCCACCGGTGCCGCAGCGCCCAGACACCGGCCAGCCCGAGCGCCATCAGCAGCACCATGCCGGGCAGCGCGTACGGGACGTACCGGCGGCCCCACCACATCAGGAACGGCGAGTTGCGTGCGTGCCAGGCATACAGCGGCAGCAGCAGCAGGGTCGGGACGACGATGATCCACGCCGCCGGCGTCCACCGGCGCAGCGCCACGTACCCGATCCCGGCCAGGACAAGCAGCAGGCCCGGCCAGGTGAAGAACCAGGACAGCCAGTAGATCGAGCGCTCGTCGTAGCTGCGGATCTGCCGGCCGAGGTAGTCGGCGTACGACGCGCCGAACAGCGGCCGGATCACCGCCAGGGCGAAAAGCGCCAGGTACAGCCCCACCACACCGAGCCCGATCCGGCGCTGCCACGTACTCGACGTGGCCACCGCGTCAACCCCGGTGGCCAGCCGGCCGAGCAGCGGCCGCAGCACCAGCGCACCGCCGACGCAGACCGCCAGCAGCCCCGCGATCCGCGGCAGGCCCGGGACCGCGTTGCCGCGGGTGTACGCCACGGCGGGCCCGTACGCCTGGTACGCGGCGTAGCTGCCCACCAGGGCAAGCCCGGCGGCGAACCACCAGCCGCGGGCGTCGAAGTGGCGCAGCACGTACAGCGTCGCGCCCGCTCCCACGGCGAGCAGCACCAGCAGCACCCCGTCCGGGCGGGCCAGCCAGCAGGCGCCGACCAGCGCGCCGGCCACGAACGCGGGCCATCGCCAGCGCGTCTGCAGCGCGACGATCAGCCCGAGCACCGCGCCGAGGTACAGCATCTGGGTGAAGACCTCGGCGCTCGGGTACTTCGCCTGCCAGACCTGCAACATCTGCGTCGACATGAGCAGCCCGGCCGCGCCGGCCGCCACCAGGCCGCCGAGCCGGCGGGCGATGCACACCAGCAGCAGCACCGCGACCACGCCCACCAGCGGGTCCACATTTGACTGGCCGGCGAAGCCGTGCAGGCTGTTCGCGGGGGCCAGCAGGGCCGACCACAGGTGGTAGAACTGCGGCACGATCCGGCCGGTGCCGGCGTCCGCGATCCAGATCCCGCGGAACCGGGCACCCGGCGACTGCATCTGCACCGGCAGGTCCGAGGCCAGCACCGGGTCGGTGAAGCTGACCGATCCGGTGCTCGCGATCGCCGACCCGGTCATCATGTAGCCGCCCGGGTCGCGGTCACCCGCGG